>JAABUL010000391.1_pt1 | contig 93898 bp, 82 predicted proteins | sample 5559151 | NCBI WGS metagenome assembly JAABUL01 (sample SAMN10711876, study PRJNA513368) | rock metagenome | isolation source: Antarctica rocks | place: Antarctica: Victoria Land, Pudding Butte sud | reverse complement strand
GGGCTGCATATCACAATAGCATCTGAATAGCATCAATAAAATCAGTTCAGGGTGATATTCTATGGTTCCTATTGGTGGACTAAGCGAATACGCTAAAAGTGGCCTCCCGACAGCGGTTAAAGGGATAGAAAAGATTGTGGGATTCCATAATCATTTTCTGGGATCACGTGGCGATCCAGGTAAGGTACCTCGAGGCAATATATCTGAATTGAGAAACTCACCCTCTACGCTTGATAATCCTCGGACACTCTAAGGAGCTCATGGCCGAGGGCTGAGCAATCCGGACAATAACGGACTTTCAACGGCCTTTCAAACGGCCTTTGCATGTCCGACCGAAGTTCAACACCGTAGTTACAAGTCCCCATAGCAGTGAGAAACAGTGGTATTTAACCCCTCTCCATTCCCAATTCTCAATTCCATAGCTTCTGTGATATCCTCAAAAATGTCCTCCCCCCTCAAAAACATAATTCTAATCGGCGCAGGCGGCAACCTCGGCCCCTCCATCCTCTCCGCCTTCACCGCCGACCCCCGCTTCACCCTCTCCATCCTCACCCGCCACTCCTCCAAATCCACCTTCCCCTCCCACCTCAAAGTCCACCGCATCGGCGACGATTACCCCGAAGCCGAATTGCTCCAAGCGTTCAAAGGCCAAGATGCAGTCGTCTCCACCATCGCAACTGCGAGCACGGTGCAGCAGAAAGCGATCATCGATGCGGCCATCAAGGCGGGCGTGAAGCGCTTCATACCGTCGGAATTTGGCAGCGACACGCGGAATGAAAAGGCCGTGGCGATCCTACCGCAGATCTTCAAGGGGAAGCTGGAGACGGTGGAGTATTTGAAGTGCAAGGAGAAGGAGGGCTTGACGTGGACGGCGTTTGTGACGGGCCCGTTCCTTGAATTGTAAGCTTGAAATTGATACATCGTGGTCCTCGCGGCTTTCTGCTGGGAGCTTTTTGTTCTTTGGCCAGAATCTGACCTACGAGCTATAGGGCCACGAAATCCGGCTTCATGGGCTTCGACATGGAAAACCACAAAGCCACCATCTTCAACCAAGGCAACGACACCTGGTCGACCTCAACTCTCACTACGATCGGGCTAGCGGTCAAGAACGCCATGCTCATCCCCGAGAAGACAACCAACAAACACATGTATATCGACTCCTTCACAGTCTCGCAGAATCAAGTCCTCGCATCCTTTGAAAAAGCCACCGGCAAGAAATGGGACGTGACGCATATCGATGCGGAAGAGCAGAAGAAGATTGGGTCGGAGAAGATGGCCAAGGGCGATTTCAGCGGCGCCATGTTGTTGATTCGTTATATCAACTGTGTGGATGGTCATGGTGGAAATTATATCAATTATGTGGAGAGCGCGGACGAGTTGCTGTCGTTGCCGAAGCAGACGCTGGATAAGGCCCTGGCGGAGGTCTTGGAGGGTTGACTGGGATGGAACTTGTGGTGCAGGACTGTAAGCTGGCATGAGTGCCTCCGGCTTTAGGCCCTGTGAAATAGCTATTTCGTCCTTAAGGTAGCCTAGAAAGCTAGAGACTCCGAATGATGAAACCAAGTACTAGAAATAAACTGAGATAGTGACTTGGGGCAACTCATTGCTCCATACAGTACCACAAGCCTCAGCGGATAGTGCGAGCGTATCGAAGGCTCATGTCGAAGCACAAGAGTACTATGCATAGCTTCGGTTTGAACCTGGTAAACTTTAAGTGCGGCACATTCTAGTCTCATATAATCGTCTATGGATCCCCAATTCTCGATCTCACCTATCCACTCGCTCGATCGCAGCGTGTGAGAGCTGTATGAAAATTCGCGGTTCAGATGGTATGGACCGTAAGCAAGAGCACTTTGAAAAAAACCCTAAAGAGCCTTTTCCCCCTGATTGCAGCAGGGGCTTTGTTTAGATCTGGGCAAGGTGACTTCGTCGATCATTGACTTGAGTCTGGATGTGATGGAGGCTGCCAATGCCTGCGGCAAGTCTCTGGAACATTTTTCCGCATCCTGGCTTTAGCGTTTGATGGACTGTGTCACCAGGTTCGCAGCCTTAGGCAGTCCTTCCAGTATGAGCATGATGGTCGCTTTCTCGCTCGGCCCTTCTTGAAGGCCCTTTGTGCACATGTTCATTGTTGAAAACAGGGAACAGTTGCCTCAATCGAAAGATTGTAGCTGAATCATGATGAATCATCACAGTAGGCTCTAGAGTATCCGTATTGCCTAAGGTGAGGCAAGCGGACTTTCAAGACGAGCGAGATGCTTACACTAGTATACAATACGAATGTTCGAAACCCATATACAATCTGGACCCAGATATATATGACCAGGCTTTGGCTTTCACTCTGGTCACCGTCAGAATCACAAACGCAGTTACCTTATCCAAAGCTGAACCTGGCTAGCCATACATTACGGCCATCACTTTCACTCTTGGTCAAACGTCGCCCATCGAACAAGTTCATTGTTCAACCGTTCTTGAAGAGTCGTAGCTGGTCGCTCTTAACAGAAAAGCAAGCATAGAGAACATTGGAGATTCCACTTCAGCTATGCCACCGTCTAATGCGACCAGCATGGACGAGAACGAATCGTTCAAAGAGGCGAAAGAGGTCTCTTCTTTCAAGAATACACTGGGGGCCTCACCAGTATATGACGGCCTGGAAAAGACAGAATTGGAGCTTAAGACAGGCGCAGAACTTCAGCAAGTTTCGCAAGACGATGAAATCGTGTATCCGGGTGGTTTAAAGCTCTTTTTGTTAGCGTAAGTCGCCCCATCCATCTTCGTCATGGAACTTCTTGTAAGAACCAATAGATTACTGAACGCTCCATAGGTTTGCACTTTGCATTCGATATTTCTCGTTGCGCTGAACAGTACAATCATTGCAACCGCCATCCCCCAGATCACGAATCAGTTCCACAGTCTCAATGACGTCGGCTGGTATGGTAGTGGTATGTGGATGGTTTAGAGCTGACGCTCTTATTAAAACTTCGCTGACCATTCGACCAGCCTATCTGCTCACAACAGCCGCCTTTCAGCTAATCTTCGGTCAGTTCTACACCTTCTTCTTCATCAAATGGGTGTTCCTCGTCGCCATTGGGATTTTCGAATTAGGATCTCTTATATGTGGCGTTGCTCCGACCAGCGTTGCTCTCATCGTCGGTCGCGCCATCGCCGGCGTTGGTTCTGCGGGTGTCTTCTCAGGCGCTTATCTCCTCGACGCAACCTCCGTACCCCTTGCCAAGCGGCCAACTTTCACCGGGCTTATCGGCGGCATGTACGGCATTGCTTCCGTTGTTGGGCCGTTGCTAGGAGGGGCCTTCACCGACAAGGTCACGTGGAGATGGTGTTTTTACATCAACCTTCTCATCGGTGGCGTCGCTGTTGCAGTCATGTTGTTCTTCTTTAAACCAATCCCTCAACCTGGTGGCACCATTTCCCTCACCTGGAAGGAACGCATTGAACAATTTGACATCCTTGGAACTGTCGTCTTTATTCCTGACGTTGTCTGTCTTCTAATTGCGCTTCAGTGGGGCGGTTCCACTTATCCTTGGTCTAATGGTCGAATTATCGCTCTCTTCGTCGTCTTCGGTGTATTCATCCTAACCTTCATCGGCATCTAATTCTGGAGACCCAAACACGCAATTTTCAGTCCGCTCATGCTCAAGAAACGCAGCGTGTGGGCCGCGGCCTGTTTTACCTTCTTCATGGGTTCCGCTTTCTTTGTGGCCATCTACTACCTCCCCATCTGGTTCCAGGCCGTGAAGGGCGTCAGCGCGTACGAATCCGGCATTAGAAACATTCCTATTCTGCTTTCCGTTGTCGTCGGAACCATCCTTTCCGACGCCCTCGTCACCAACATCGGTTATTATACTCCTTTCATGCTCGCCAGCTCTGTGTTGACGTCGATCGGTGCAGGCCTCCTCACCACTCTTGAGGTTGACACAGGTTCTCCAAAGTGGATCGGATACCAGGTCATCTGCGGCTTCGGTATCGGTCTGGGACTGCAGCTGCCATTGGTCGCCACTCAGACCGTGCTCGACATGTCCGAGATTCCGAGTGCCACCGCATTGTGCATATTCATGCAGCTTTTCGGCGCCGCTGTCTTCGTCTCTGTTGAGAGCGTGCCATAGCCACAAGCCACATTTCCTGATCTAATTTTAGACATGGTTGGAAGGCTAAACCGTTTGGGTTAGATCGATAATCTCAAAAATGAGCCTTTCACTACATAACCAATTCTTCAAACGCTTTCACATCTCACAGTGTTGGTCAACCTAACTGGTAGTAGCGACCCTGCCGTCGACTGCGGCAAATGAACCAAGCTATGAACTCCAGAACCAAGAAGACCAGCGAAGGAGAGCATACTTCAGGTCTCTACCCGGCTCGATGCATATGTTCTTTTCGTGCACAATGAACTCAGTCAATACATAGTAGACAATGTTCAAACCTCGGAGTCCTCTGCAGCGTGGAGAGGAAATCGAATACGTTTATCAAACTCGTCCCATTTGAGAACAAACAATCCTTGCAAATCGGGATCCTTGAGGAGCTTGCAATTAGCCTTGTGGCCTTTCTCGTTCCAGCCAGCTCCCTGACAGGCCTTATCGCACCCATGTTAGCATCCTAACATGATACGGGGAAGATTTTCAATGGCGGTCCTACCCTGTCACAATACCAGAAAGACGAGCACTTGCCGCACCGTTTTAGAGAGGCTGCCTTCCTACCGCACCCGTGGCACAATCTGATACCATCAAGCTCTATTGAGAACTGTTGAACCTGGTCGTTCAACGCCAGCAACTCATGCAGTGACATTGGAAAGATCTGCGTGATGTCGCGTTCGGTTAGCGAACATAAATCAAGTTTAATTATATAGATTGGCAATTGCTGTGGTACCTTGATCATCTGGGGATCCTCATGGCGGATACCGGGCTCACCATATACAAATGCGTGACGTTGTGCGTAGAGAATTGCGACCGTGTACCCCTTTTGAACCTGTGCAGGTGTCAATTCATTGCCTCGGCCATCGGTATAGAAGTACAGCGGAATTTCCCTGCCGTCAACATCCTTGATCTCCATCTGCAGACGAAGGAGCGTGGCAAAATCCACAATCTCGCCTAAGAAGCACCAATGACGTCGCGGTCGGTAAGTAAACATGTCGCTGCTCTCATAGAAGTTCAGATCAACGTTGTTCTCGTCTGGAAGGTCCATGAACCCGGGGAAGGTCGCGTGGCTCCGAAGATCCGCCAGCTGTCCCGGGTGTTGTGGCTTCTCCCTCTTCCAAAGCCAGTCTTCGAAGTCGCTCGATTCAAGTCCGCGTGGGGCTTCATCCACTATCGTCCTCCACTTCATTGAAATTCCGTATAGCTTGTGCTTCGAGGGGTCCCGTGCTAGAGTTTCATGCTCAATCACTTCGATGCTGTCGCCGCCAAGGGCCGTCAACCACCCAGACACCGCCCTTTCTGCGAAGATACGTCCTCTTGCCAAGTCGCCATTGGCGATAGCGATCTGAGCGGCATCGAGAAAGGCCCGCGACAGACCGGCATCATCTGGTCCTTGCTCGTTATAGAGACGGACCTGTTGATCAAGATAGCAGAGGGACCGTAGTGGGGATGACAAAATCCCCTCTATGCCGCCTCTGTCGATGAGACCGTCCAATCGGTAAATCTCATCCAATCTCCTATCACTTTCCTGGCTCTGCTCTAGCGGTAAGGAGCAGAGACGGCACAAACATATAAAGCCCAACTTTGCCTGAAGAGCCTTGTTTCGGGCTTCGCGGTTCTTGTGGACGCCTAAGTAGTATATCGTGATCTCTTCACCTTTAAAAATGTCTCTCAAAGCATGGACCGTGTGTTGTTTGATGTTCGTGTTCCAGTTCTTCTGTGCGTTGTTATCGCAGGCGTGGTTGATGCGACATGCTTCGAGGAAGATTCCCCCTTCACTTCCGTTGATTTCAATAGGGAGGGCGTTTGTTCGAACGATCCCGAGATACTGCTCGGCAGCATTCCTATATCCGTGGATGTTGTGCATAGAGAGGAAGGCTCGCCGCTGGTGTTCGCTAAGGGCATCGACTTGCTGGCAGATAGATATCCGTAGCTGGTCACTGGCCAGTTCATTACGAGGTACTGTAATGATGGGCTCTTCGGAAAGAATTCGCGTGCCCTTGGAGATCTTTTCGATTGCGACGAGACCTTTTCCTTTCCCCAGCACATCCCGCAAGGCGTACATAGTATTGCCTGTCGTGCTTTGCATTTTTACGCCTTCTCTTCCTATCGTTTCGAAATTCAATCTCGAAAGCCAGTAGCAGCATCCACAAAACTATGATTCGGAAAATAGAAGTGGAGAATGGAAGTAAATGGGTGATGTTAGATATGACGGTGTTACGGCTCGCCGTAACGCTTAGGCGATGACGTGGAACGAGCCGAGGCCGTGGTGATCCTGGCTCGACCACGTGATATTGCAACAAAACCCTAGGGTAATTAGAAGCCATAAGGTAGGGTAGAGAAACCCCCACCGAATAAGAACCGTACGGTATGTAGAGGAAAGCCGTAGGGTAGCGGGAAATCACAGGGGAGAGGAGTTCATGATTTGAGTGTCTAGATGGACACAACTAGCCCAGTTGCAGGATAGTTTTCCTGCGTTGACAGATGTCAGCAAATCGTTATTTAGAACACTCTGCATTTGAAGGAGTCAAGGGGTTTGAGAAGTCGATTGAGGGAAAGGCTTTAAGGGCTGGGCTGAGCTCAGCTTCCATAGACTGTTCGAGATATCGAGTATTGGATCACAAATTCAGATCACACGAGGGATTGACTACAGTAACGAAAAGATGGAGTCATGTTCCTTACGTGGATAGTAGTAGGTGAGGTAGTTTGTAAGTTGTGTTGTGTGGTAAGGTACGTACGGAGTACCGGTACGGAGTACCTTAGGTAAGGTAGTTGTTAGATCTGGCGCTTAATCCCCAGGTAGGGCAACTCTAAGCGCAAGCGTCGTGTGCTCTTGTCTTCAACTTTGAACTGCGAATGATGTGAGGCGGTTGGGACAAACTTCAAGTTTCGACCGCGACGTGTGCCCTTGTTCCCACCCAAAATCTACTTTTGCTTCACCCGCGATTTACCATCTCTACTCTCCCAATCGCGCACCAGTGAGATCGACGGCTACTGGCAAGGGCAAAGGTAAGATCAATATCGGTCTCAATCAACTTGCATCTTCCAGTTCTTTCTCAACACGCGTTACGAGAGCGCGCAATGCTTTGATGCTCTTTCCTCTAACAACTGCTGCAAACCACACCAAGTCGCATACACATCGAATCTGGATCTAGATATCCATCAATATTCATACATTGCTAATCGTCGCCCAGAGCCCTCAATATGACTCTCACCTCTTCAGGAACCATGTCGGCGCCCTCCGTACTCGTCACTCATCCGCCATTGTCCATCCTTAAGTTTCCTCCTGCCTCAGGACCACAAGTCCTCAGTCCACCACAATCCGACTTCACCTTGGCGAGGCCTTTCAACATAGACCCAGAGCTCTACAACAACCTCCTACATGTCGCATACCCAATCACAATTGCCATTCTTTACGCGACAACAGTGACGTATCTCAATCGGCTCAATAAGAGAAGAGACAACAAGCCATGGGCGTTCAGCAAGACGACCGGTTTCTACTGCTTTGTCGTTCTGCACAATGTCTTTCTGGCGGTCTACTCAGGTTGGACATTTATGGGCATGTTCCATACAATCAGGCGCTCATGGCCGGGCTGGGAAGGCGAGTACGGGCTTGCCGGCGCTATGGATGCGCTTTGTAAAGTTCATGGACCAAGAGGCCTTGGTAGCGCCGCGACCTACAACTCTACGACCAGCAGCTGGGGGTTCACGGACCCTACCTTGAAGCTGTTAGACAACTCTCCGGATACACTGGATGTCGGAAGAATATGGAATGAAGGTCTTGCTTTCTACGGATGGCTCTTTTACCTGTCCAAATTCTACGAGGTTGTTGATACCCTGGTGGTGCTCGCCAAGGGCAAGACAAGTTCGACTCTTCAGACGTATCACCACGCCGGCGCTATGTTGAGTATGTGGGCTGGAATTCGTTACATGTCCCCACCAATTTGGATGTTTGTCTTCATCAACTCTGGTCTACATGCCTTGATGGTAAGACGGCGATCCATCTCGCTTGCTCGACTTAGATTCGCTAACGCTAGCCTTAGTACACATACTACACTCTCTTGACTCTTTCCATTCCCGTTCCCCGAGCGATGAAACAAACCTTAACAACGCTTCAGATCACTCAGATTGGTTTCGGAGCGACTTACGCCTTGGCGCATCTCTTCATAGCCTATGACATTCCCGTCTCAATTCCTTACGTCTTCGTACATAACCTTACCTCGGCGATTCCAGCCGCGGCGTCCTCTGTTTCGTCGGCTGCTGCTAGCGTGACTGTAACAGCCGGTGTTGGGAGCTGGCTCAAAAAACTTGCTCTTCGCGCTGCGGGCGAGGAGGGATTGGCAGAGAATGTCCGGAATCAGCATGGAGAAACTTTTGGGATCGATGCTGTCCATGCCGCTGAAGTGGAGAAGACGCAGGAGGAGATCAGGTATAAGACGCAATACCAGACGATCAATTGCGTTGATACTTCGGGTCAGGCATTCGCGATCCTCCTGAACTGTCTTTACTTGGCACCACTGTTGTTACTCTTCGTCAAGTTTTTCGTCAGAACATATCTTCGCGGTTCCCGCGCTCCTCCACCAAAACCGACTCAGAAGCAACTCATCAAAGAGTCGGGCAAAGATGCAGCCAGAAACGTGGAGAAGGAGATAAAGGATGCCATGGATGAAGAAGGGACCGAGGACACTGAAATGCCTGAAAACGTAAAGGCTAGAATCAATGATGCGAAAAGTAGGATACGAAAGGGTGCAGACGATCTGAGTGCGAAGGCGAAGCATGGTGTGAAGAATGCAAGTGACGCAGTCAAGGAAAAGGTATCGAGTGCAAACGGACAAATGAAGAAACAAGAGGCGAAGTCGAACGGTGAACAGAGCCAGCAATCGAAGGCTCAGGCAGAGGAATCGAAAAAGCCCAAGGATCAGTCTAGTAATGGTCAGAGCCAGCAGTCGAAGTCACAAGGAGAGGACTCGGGCAAGTCCAAAGATCGGCCAAATAGCGCTCAAAGCCAGCAGTCGAAGCCAGACTCGAAGAAGTCCAAAAATCAGTCAAAGGGCAGTTCGACTCCACAAGATAAGGAAGATGCCGACTCAGAGCAGCCCAAAGATGAGGCAAATAATGCTCAAAGCCAGCAGTCGAAGTCACTAGGGGAGGACTCGAAGAAGCCCAAAGATCAGCCAAAGAGCGGTTCGACTTCACAAGATAAAGGAAACGCCGACTCGAAACAGCCCAGAGATCAGCCAAAGAGCGGTTCAACTTCTCAAAATCAAGATAACGACGACTCGCAAAAAGACACCTCAGCCTACGAAGCCAATCTCGACGATTGCAAGACCGACGAGGAGAAGAAGGCAGAAGAGGAGATGCAGCCGACAGGCAAAGAAAACGAGGGGCCTAAAAAGGCACCAAAGACCGGATTGGATGAAAGCGCGTATGAGATCAATGTCGACGAGATTAAGAGCGAAGAAGAGATGAAGGCGGAGGCGGAGATGCAGCCAAAGGCGACTTAATCATTGTTCTAGCACTACTCGGTCCTGTGGCAAAGATGAGCGGTTTTGCTCAGCGATTAGCCCGGGATGTGGTTTCCTTCGATACTTTACCCTGTCAAGCCTCTATGTTTGGATCTCGTGTCATTTGAGCTGCAGATACCAAGGAGAGAGAAAAGCTGTTGTTTTATGCGGTTGGAGAGTTCAAGGTGTCGTCGATAGTCGTTTAGTTAGGTGCTTGATCAATACATCGAGATACGTTTTGAACTTTGCCTCTGCCTTTGTGCTGGAACGTCCAAGGTGCGGCAACTGTAGTGACTGGCCTGTGGAATTATTGAGACAACTCTGTGAGTTTACTTTGCGTGTATGGGAAGAAGTTGCCGATGTCGGTAGGGCCTGGGGCTTGTGGTGACTTGCACCTTTGACCCTGATTCACACCCAGTACGAGTCTTAGGAACCCTTTTTCATTCAACAAGTTAGTTATCAACGAAGATTCTTTAAAACTCCCCTATCACTACCAGTCCTCAGAATCCTTCTTGGTACACATACCATATGACACATCAGCCCCATTCCCATCTCTCCTCCTTCCTCCCTTACCCGGAACCCTAGGACCTATACCAACCCATGAGAAAAACACCGCTTCTAAGTATGAAAGGCAGGCGACGCTGAGTGTTGTATCCAAATTGAATAATGAGAGGAGCAAAGCTGTTGAGAATGACGACGTGTAATAGGGCGGTTGGAGAGGGAGAAAGGACGGAAGAAGAGAGCGAGAGATTGTGAGGACTAGAAAAAGGGAGAATAGGTGTTAGATGTCGCGGTAAGATAGATGGGAGGATCAGAGATTTAAAGACTGTGATCTTGACGAGATTCCGAGGACGGTGGAAAGGTTCCAAACCCTCCATCTCTTCCTTATACATATACAATCCTCCCTGCCACTCCTCCCCACTCCCCTATCTCATCGCCAATCCATACCTTCTCCCCTCGTTCCAATCTATACCCTCATATCCTAAAAACAGGTGTGAAGGAAGGAGACGGCAAATTGACATATGAAGTAGTTGCGGGAAAGGATGAGCTCGAGTCTTGGATTTGGTGGATTTTGAGATGGATTTGAGATTGAAGCGTGGCGAAGGTCAAGGAGGACCACCAAGAGCTGCGTTTGGGGGTGTTGAAAGGCGAAATCGACTTTCCTTGCCCCCCCAACAGCTCTCCCTTCTCACCCTCGTCCTCAACCCCCAGACAAATCCCTCCCCCCCACCCCCCTAATAAAACATCAGGCCCCTACACTACCACTTCCGGAACGTCCTTCCCAGCAAAAACGTACCCGGGCAGAAAACGATACATGAACCTCGAACGCTGTATCGTGCAATGGACACGACGATCATGATAAGCCAAAATTCCGCCGGGAGAGGTTCAGTAAACACCGATGTCGATTGGGGACATTCTTCAATCGAAATCTGCAAAGCGGATGGATTGTTTTGGTCAAGTGGGGTCGATCCTGTGATTGGATCGAGGGAGGAACTCGGGGGAGGGTTTTCGGGGGAGGGGGGGGGGGGGATGGGGATGGAAGGAGCTACAGTAGTACAGGAGCTAAATGGGGGTTTTTTTAGTGAAAGCGAGATGAGTGAGTGGCATGGGTGAGTACGAATGGTGAACGATCGGCACAACAGGAGGGATATATAGCTGGAAGGTGAAGTAAAGTAGTGGAAAGGATGTAGGGGAGAGGGGAGAAAAAGAGGTTCGGGGAAGTGGGAAAGGCTGCAATGCGACTGCCTAACCGTCTTCATCGAGAGATGGCGAAAATGGAATTGAAAGGAGTGGGTTTCGAGACGCCGGTGCTTGCGCTCACGGAATGAATGCACGCAGACGCAGTAGAGAGCCCCGGAAATGGGTTTTGCAGTGTGTAATTATGCATGTGGTGGATGAGCTCGGGTCGCAATTCAGGGAAACCAAGGCCGCAATGTCAACTGGCGGGCTTGCGACGGATGGCAGTCTCTGATCAGAATCATTGACGTGAAAATCATCAAATGTTTCGATATAATCACGACCTTTTCCGGCAGGGTTCAATAGGAAAAGGCTTCGCAGCAAACAAGCCCCTCGCCACCATTCCAACCCCTCATCCCTCATCCCTGAAAGCTCTGCTGCAAAATATTCGGTTTCCTCTTCTCAAGCTCAAGAATCATCTCTCCAAAGAGGCCGTTCGCCCACGAGAACCTTCCCAACGCCCCGCATTAGCAAACGTCCCATAGAAATGTGCAAGACCAGAGGTAGAACTCACCACTGTCTCGTCCAATCTTTTTGGTTAAAGGAGTTGATACTCTCGTGAATCAAGCCCAATCCGGCCGTACTGCCCACCAATTCCTTCAACGTGCGCGTAATCTCCTGATCATCATCGCTCGTCTGGATCCGCGCAACACTCGCCATCGGCCACGCGTAGCCCGGCCCATTGTGCGGTCCCCCAACACTGTTGATGACCGGCCCACGCATGAAGTAAGGGTTGTCAGCGCTCAGGAGGACATTGCGGGTGTTCTGGTAGACATTGTCGGTGCGGTCGAGATAGCCGTAGACGGGGGCGGAGAGCAAGCTTGGGATGTTTGCATCGTCCATGATATTCATGGAGCCATAGCCATCGACTTCGTAGGCGTAGATGCGGCCGTGGTTTGGATCGTCGCGAATGCCGTATTTGCTAATGGCCGCCTTGAGGGACACCGAAAGACTGTTCATCTGGTTCGCCAGGTGGTCTTGGCCGCCCAACTTTTGCACGATTTCTGCGGCGGATGCAAGATATCGAGAGAACATCATGTTGGCGGGGATGAAGAGTTGGTATATGGTAGCATCGTCTGAAGGACGGAACGCTGAGCGGATGAGACCGGTACCACTTTGGGTGGGATTTCCGAGTCCATTATTCTCCAAGGTTTCTGAAGCTCGGTTGGTTGTTCGCTGGAAGGTGTATGGGCTTGTGTTGACGCTACCGTTTGCAGCGTAGGTTGGCGTCATCATGGCTTCCGCAACGGTCATCACAGCTTTCATGGCGTTGATCCATTGATACTGTCCGAAGAAAGCTACATCTTTGGTTGCGGTGTAGTAGTTGGTGGAGATCTCCAAAAAAGCTGCTAGTGAGTCTAACTCGTACTTGCACTCGAAGACGAAGTTGTTGTCGTACGGTGGTACGACTTGGTCACTCGTTGCTGCTCCGTTGTTTGCCGGGGCAATGCCAGACTCCGCCGGTGGCTGGAACGAGTTGCAGTACGGAGACTTCAAGAGAAACCTGGATTGAAGATTGATCACACCGCGGTACAACGATGCTAGAGAATCGTTGGCAGAAGATGCGTTGAGCAAAGGCAGGTAAGATTGCATTTGGTTTGCAGAGTCCCGTAGCCACATGGCGTTTCTAGGACCTGAGATTAGTGTTGCACTTTCAGTGGTTGTATATCTACCCATGGGTTTACATGTCTCCCGTGATCAAAAAGGTCAGTTCCTCTTCAGTCCCAGCGGCGTATCCCTTCCACTTGACGGCGGTATCCAAGGTATTAGGGAAGCTGTTCTCAAACAAGCGGAAAAGATCCGGGTCCTTGATGGTTGTATTCAGGCGGGCAATAGTACTCTCAACCTCGGGTAAGGAAAAGGTCCGACAATTCGGCGTCGGACGCTGGTACGAGAGCTGGTATTGTCCACTGGAGTACGGTCCATGAGGGGTACTGGCATAGTTGGCATAGTCGGGGCATTGCGCAGACACAAGCACAACGGTAAACAGGCCAACAAGGACGCTCAAAGAATTACACATCTTGAACTCTGGTCTGTATGGAAGGTCTTGGCAAGGAGGAAACGGTTGATGCGTATCCTCAGGACGACAACGTCGGAAAAGACGGAGAGGAAGTTCGGCATGCCGCTTATAAGCAACGACTGTGCGCGTGAAAGGAAGGGGGTCATGGGGAACATCGGGGGGTCACTTGAGAGAAGGCGCGGGGGGGGGGGGATAGACCCAAGAGTGGTTGGAAGTCATACTTTCACGTCCCATAAGAGATTGCAGAGAGCAGGTAGCAGGTAGCAGGTAGTAGGTAGCAGGTAGTAGGTAGCAGGTAGTATGCAGTAGTACCTCATGGAATAGAAGGACACTGTCAGGAAGAAGATGAAGAGGGAAGAAAGGTAGGTAGGTAGTCTACTGTAACCCCGCATTGATATTATCACGAGTGAAGCGTTGAGAAGCGGGGTGTCGTACTGCGACGTTGCTTGTGTGGACAGACGACCAACAGAACATTGGAGCAGAAGTTCGGAGCCTGAAAGTTTCCGCTTGGAGGTTCATGTCCCAGAAGAGAATTGATACCTTACCGTACTCTGCCGAAGGGGCTCCGGACGGAAGCCGCCTCGGTCGGGGGAAGTTCTTTACCGTCCCTCGATGAGGGTGAGTTGGCCGAGTGGTATGTACCTATGTACATACATAGTAAGCCTCCATCTGCAGTAATTACTCAAGCGCTAGGGGAAGGCGGCCCCCGTTGAGGAACGCTAAAGTCGTGGATTCGATTCCCACCGCTCTCAACGGTGCTACCAAGGAGGATTTGATTCTAGCTGTGCAAGTATCAGGTTTTGAGATGGGTTTTGAGATAGGTTCTGAGATAGGTTTTGAGATAGGTTTCCCGAAGAGGCGGCAGTGGTGGAGGGCGAATTCGGTGCAAATCCGACTCGGAAGTGATTCTACGTCTCGAGTATCTGCCGCGGTGAATGCGACCGAGAGAAGTCGCCTCACGTGTTAAGCGAAGAATCTTGTACTTACCTTAGAACTACCTACCCACCTCCCTTAATGGTTGATGTCTTTCATAGCCGCATAGGCCCACATAAGGACAATAAACTTAATATCACACACACACACACACACACCGTACCTCCATCCATTTGGGCCATGGGTCATCCATCGCAAGGCAAGGCAAGACATGCTCGGATTGGAAGACAGAGCGACGTAGTTAGAGCAAGCGACCCATACATAGTAGTTTTGATTGCAAGTATATGAGGCTCAAAACGCTTTGGTTTCTGACATGACCGATCATATCTTCTCATCCACATGACCGTGATGAGATGTACCGAGGGAGAGCTTGAGAAAGTGATCCTTGGCCTACAGGCTGAAACTTGGACAGTATGATGTTCGGGAGCTTGACGTCGTAGAAATTGCGGCTGCCCGCATTCCGTCAGAAGAGTTTCTTTGAGCATGATCGATACCATGGTTGTCGCTTTGTCGATAAACGTAGATTCAAACTGTCCGACCCAGACTGTGGAGTGGCGAACATGCCCTAAAATGGATGATGACGCCCTCGACCTTCTCTCCTCCCTCAAACTTCCCTCACCATCCTACCCACACCACCCCACCGCAACCCCCCCTAAAAAAACACAATGGCCTCCCTCATCTTCGCCGCCGGCGCATTCACCTACGACAAGGTTCAAAAGTCCCGCGAAAAGAAGCGTGCCGCCCGCGAAGACCGCAGTCTGCGCTACTCGGAGCTCGAGAAAGATCATGCGGAACACCTTGCGCGAACGCAGTCAGGGCGCGAGATCTGCCACTGTGAGCGCGAGGGTTGGGATGAGAAGACGCATCGGGTGGGCTGTGTGAGGGCAAGGGGGACAATGGAGCTAGATGAGGAGGGAGATTGGATTGATGTGGGGGGTGAGGGACATTTTACGGTTGTAGATCAGGGGAGGGCGGAGAAGAGGAGAAGCGAGGCGCCGCCGAGTTATGAGAGTTTGGAGGTTGCGCGGAAGCGCAAAGGGGGGGATTTCGGGAGGAATGCGAGGAAGGAGGATAGAATGATTGGGTGATACAAGCTGGAAACGGTGGGACATGGCGTTTGGGGCTTCCGCATTGATGATGGGATGCACGATGGGATGCGATGTTGGTGTGAACATGGTGTACGGGATATCAGTGTACGATGCTTGGATCATTTATCGATTCATAGGTCCGATGAGCTCCAATGAAGAACATCGGAAAGGTCGTGGAATTTCTTCATGAAGGACTTTAGCTTGTGGTCATTGCCTCATTGCGATAGTGAGATCGGACATGATAGGAGCTATTGCTGGTGACACTACACCAGACATGTGGTGCAATGATGTTTTCTGCTTCCAGCCTACCGCTTGCTGACGGGGAACGTCAACTCCATCTTTCTGCCTTTCAAATCTCGCACTGCTGATTGATCATGAAGAAGTAACTCATATTTCAGCGGTTCCACCGACGTTTCTTAACCACAAGCGACTTTGACCCACCACCCACAGCAGAAGCTACAGGAACATTTGATAGATCGCTCCCACGCAATTCGCTCATGTTGTTCTCCGTATAAAGCATAGCCGTCGCCTCATTTTGAACATGTTTGCAAGTAGCCAGAATTTCGGGATGGATGTCCGGGTGGCAGTCTGGGGCTAGCGAAAAAGGTGGATCATAGGGGATGCGCTGAGACTGAAGGTCACGACTTGGGACATGGGCGCTACGGTTTGCGTAGTCTTTGACAAACCAGACTTTGTGGTACGAGGTTAATCTCGACACGAGAAGATTTTCGTAAATCTTCCATCTAAGTTCCACGGGTAGAGATAGGAGTGGTGAGGTGGCCGAGCTGGGATGAGGCTTCTCCATCTTCGCCTTCATGAAAGAGACAGAGTTTGGATCGATGGTGACCTTTTTCCTCGTAACAATACTCAGTCGTTCCAAGTTTGTAATCCTGTACAAAGATTTGGCCCAGAAGTCCTGGTGGAAGTTTTCGCACACAATGTCGGGGGTGCCCGTGAATTCAATTTCCAAGGACTGAAGGTTTAGTTCTTTCGAAACGTATTGACACATGTACGTAAACTCTTCCCAACTCGTTATCAGTAGGTGGTGTTCTGCTTGTTCGACAGGTAATTTTGCACGGTTCATTACATCCATGTCGAGCAGAAATCGCATATGGTGAATGGATTGACGCCCCCGAGCCGATCGGTAGCCTAGCCATGGGCCAATGCACAGCGCCTCCCAGAACTCAAATATTCTCGAGGTGTAGAGGAACGGTAATGCTTCATCGTAGATCTGGCGGTTTACCAGAAGCAAACCAGGGGTACAATCCAGTACACGCCACCTATTCCTTGTGATGGTGATCGTATGCTGTCTTAAGGTCCCATCGACGCTACCGTGAAGAACACACCCGTAGATGCGGTTGCGTACTTCACGAGGAAGGTCAAATATCCGGAAAGGCTTTGGGGGCTCTTTACGAGTATCTCTGCGCGATGCTTTCGTAATCTCGTCACAAACCATACGCCATCGTTCGCGCATGAGAACCGCCTCTGATAGATGCTACGACATGTCAGCTGAGGGCTTCGAACGTCAATCAGAGGTATAAAGTCACACCTCCTTAATGACGGGCTTGAACTGCCGAAGACCACCGTTCCTGATATTGGGCGGCGATGGCACCACAGTCTCATCATGAGTGTTCAGACATTGTCGTTTGTTCGCTGAAAGTTCTTGATCTGTGTGTTTGTGTGGTGAAGACTATGAATTATCAACTTGAGATCTTAGGACCGTATTGACTGGAAGAATGGGACTGCACCATATCGATCCAAGTACCAAATTGCCTAGATTGATTGTACCGTAATCTCCCTTTGTTGAAAGGACGCTCCGGCTGTCGACGGAATCATGATGATTTTATGTTGTGATCATCACGACCTGTGAAATGTGATTGGAATGTTTAATGAGAAAATTGTGTTGATAACTGGGAAAAGTGAACCGAAGCCAAAGGAGTGAAGTTGGTCAGACTTGGAACAGATATCAAATGAACATCAGTTCTTAAGTACTCATCTAGTGTTGGTTATACTTTGGTGAAATTTATTTAATCAACAACCTTCCTCTTTATGTACCTATCCTGCCGTACTCCATCTAGGAAAACCAACTAAAGACTTCCACCCACCATCACGAGACTCGGTTATCCAGCTGTGGAAGCTATTCCAATCCGTGCGCTACCGGAGCTATGCCATTGCATAGGTTTAGCGAATGTGGTAAGATATCACATCACGATGCCGGGATCTTCTCAAACAGCAAATCGACGTCAAAAAGTTTCTCGGCACCCAAGCGATAAGATGCAAGATCCAGCCCTTGATGTGGTTCCAGTTTTCTGACTTTAAAGACCGCCGAAGGGCTCACTGCGCCTTCGCATTGTCTGCTTCTGACTCATTGATGGCGTCCTGCCCTGGATTTGCCTCCGCGTAATTGAAGTACTTAACGAAATGGAAGTAACCTCCAGTGATGAGAGCACCTAGCGCTGGTCCGATCCAATATATCCAATGATAATGCTCAAAATGACGATTCGCAACGGCTGGGCCGAACGACCGCGTAGGGTTCAAAGAGCCACCAGTGTAATGAACCCCTGTAATAAAAGCTTAACACTATTCACAGTTGATGGAATAATCAACAAATGGATAACAAACCGGCAAGTTCGGCCACGAACAAGGCCAAACCAATTCCGACTGGGGCAATAAAAGTAACCTTTGACTTCTCGGCAGCCAGCATCAGGACGGTGAAAATCAGCTCGCAAGTAAGGAACATCTCTATGAAGAGGCCTTGAGTAACTGAGGTCCCTGCCGACAAGGTCGTATTGACGGCAAGAGGACCGGGAAACATGGCTTGAACCAGTCCAGCAGCTACCATTCCGCCCAGCATCTGAGGTGGGAAGAGCAAGAGGCCACGCAATGGCGGGAGCGTACCCGTAATTACCATTCCAAGGGTTACCTAACAAGCACTCAGTAAGAGTAACAGATTCCAAGGCAGAGCAAATTGCACTTGCAGCAGGATTGAAGAGCCCTCCACTGATGCAATTTTAGCAAAAGCGCATTCTTCGACAATGCGCTTTTTACTCACCTGATTCTGTAAAAATTCCAAGCGGTGACTACGAGCGAAAAGCCGAAGGAAAGGCTTATGAAGAGCAAACGCTGAAGGCTCAGGTCGGACGGAGGTGTGATGTTGTTTGCGATCTGGGTGCCGCTGAAGGCAAAGAAGAGGAACATGATCGTACCGACGAACTCGCCACTCATTGCAATGAAGTGGTCTTTCCATACTTTATTCGGGGACTCTCGATTCTGCTCAACCTCGAAAGGGTGTGGATTCCTTGGTCCTACCGGACGGCGTAGAGGATTCTGCACCATAATTGTATGATACAGCGGTTCACAAAATGCGAAGCGAAATAGAGAATAGTAGTAGAAAGTAGAAAGGCGTTATGGAAGGATGAGAGAGAGAGAGGAATTGTAATTACAAGTAAATGAATGGAGCATAGTAATACCGTACGTCACTACGGAGCACTGCGCGGAGAATAAAGGAAGTCAGCAAAATCTCCCACGGATGGAAGGCCCAGTTCTCCACCCCTTGAATCTTTTGATCATGGATGCTTCCATGGGTACGATAGACTGCAGGCGCCATAACAGCCCCCGTCCGGGACCATTACAGTATCATGATTTCTTTTTGGTGGTGTGTGACAGTGTGAGTGTCTGTTGTGCAACTGGGCGCCACAACTCGGCAAAGAACAAGTGAGATGCTCGGGCACTAGAAGCGTCAGACTTTCTTGATTCGTCCCAAGCAATAAGCCACACCGTCTCCGGCGGGCAATCTATAACTTATTCGAGACAGAAGTCGCAGAAGTCGCAGGACTTGTAGGGATGTCGACATGGCTGGGCCTTGGTATCGCGACTACTGGAGTTGGGAACGTTGAGAACTTGAGATTGTTTATACCGTGGTAGAATACTGAGTACCGAGTCCCGAGATGAACGAAGGCTCAGATGCGGGTGACTACACGTCATGGCCTAAGGTAGGCTCAGGTCAAGATTGTTCTTGTTATCAAGGTTTGATTATTACAGTATTATTATGTATCATTACTCCGTATCCCACTCACAACCTCGCACGAACGAGCCTTTCCCCCTTGTCAGTTTTGAACGGAAATCTCCGGTTAGCCTGGATGTCATTGGCCATAGTCGAAGGCTATGTAGTATGGACCTGTTCTTGCCAGTGGTTTGCGCCTTACATACTTTTCCTACAAATACGACAATAGAAGCCAACAACTGTCGTCTCGGCGAAGACCCCGACAGCTGCAAATGTCTTCAAAACCACTGGGGAAGCCTATAATCCACTCCAAGCAACCAAAAATACTTCAAACCACGTCGTGTAACTCAAGGCAGATTGTAACGACCTGCAAACCGTTGTAAACCGGCCCATTCTCGATACGTTCCCTTTTGGATGTCTTCCACTTGTTTCTGGGATTGGAGCTATTGTGAGGCTCGCAGTCAATCTCGGTGACTGAGAGGTCCAAGCTTGGTGATTCCCAGTGTTCACTTTTGCTTGGACGAAATTACCTTATCAATCTCGAACAGCGCTGTTGTGAAGCTACGGTGGGTCGGAAAGGGTCCGGAAAAGATTCTCTTCGTTCATATGGTACTTTGGTGGTTGCTAGATATAACGTCATTCACGATGCTCTTAGGGTTTCATCCGTCGCGTTGCACTCTTAGTGTGACCCTTCTGACTATCACGAATCCTTTCCCTCAACTGCAAAAAAGAGTTTTGTATCATGATTGACTTGAACTACCTAGGTTCGGCGATATCGGCATTGCCCCGCTTCAGCATCCGCAGAGGAACATTATTCTGTGGGCTCCTCACAGCTGAAGTAGCTTCAAGGATCTAGCAATTTTCTGTACCTGGAACTGAGAAGGGGAAGTCTGCGACGATGGCTTCATTGGTACCTGCAACGCCCGTCCGTGCAGCAGCTCGACTGCGACAGCTTCTTAAAGACCCCCAAAAACTCATCGTCTGCCCTGGAGTTTACGACGGCCTCACAGCCCGCATAGCCTTATCGCTAGGTTTTGACGCCCTCTACATGGTAGAATCGACCTCGTGTCCTTTTATGGAGAGAACTGACTTGAAGGCAATGCTAGACAGGAGCTGGCACGTCCATGTCGAGGTTAGGCATGGCAGATCTCGGTCTGGCAACGTTGAATGACATGAAAGAAAACGCAGAGATGATCGCAAACCTCGATACAAGTGTCCCTTTAATCGCAGATGCTGATACCGGATATGGTGGCCCAGTAATGGTTGCTCGGACGGTGACGCAGTATGCCCGTGCCGGAGCGGCAGCTCTGCATATTGAGGATCAAGTTCAAACAAAGAGATGTGGCCATTTGCTTGGCAAGGAGCTAGTATCTTGTGATATCTTCCTTAGTCGAATCCGAGCGGCTGTTGCGGCGCGTGAGATGGTCGGAAGCGACATCGTGATTATCGCGCGCACAGACGCAAGACAGTCGCTTGGATTCGATGAAGCTGCCGGTAGATTGGCTGATGCTGTAGCTTGCGGAGCGGATGCGGTCTTCCTTGAGGGGTTGGCGAGCGTAGAGGAAGCGAGAGAAATTTGTGGAAAGATGGGCACAGTACCTGTGCTGCTTAACACGGTGCCCGGAGGCGCTACACCTAGACTTAGTGTGAGAGAGGCGAAGGAGCTAGGATTCCGTGTTATGATATTCCCAGCAATTGCACTTACCACGGTGTTGACGACTGTGAAAGAGAAGCTCTTGACTCTTCAGACCGATGGCACGGACTATACGGGAAAGGATGAAATGGGCATCAAGGAGGCGTTTATGATGTGCGGATTGAACGAGTGTTTACAGATTGATAAAGATGCTGGTGGTTTCGCTCTGTCGGGCATCTAGGTTTTCCTAAGTTTAGAGAACCAAAGCCAAAAGCTAGAACGACGGAAGCCTCCTAATTGGACCAATCCACAATTTGGTTACTTTTTGCTCCAGGGTGGTTATCACACAATTACATGTGGTCGAAGGATACCTTCAGTCAGTCCCTCAGGGTGCTTTTTCCATTCATCCTGATTGCTCAACGCTTGCAGTATGTAGAAAGGTGGAGAACTCCAGATTTTGAGAAGGGGAGAAGACTGATGGTCTACTTAGACAAATCGTGTTGTGTTGATTCGTTGGGTGTACATTCGCACAACTGCCATTGATCTTGGTAGGCAATCTGGCTCCTTTCTTCAGAATATTGTACGCGAAAAGCTACATACAGTATTCACGTTGAGCGTCCCCGGGTCTCATGGCACAAGCCTTTGCAAGCTCTACCGCAATCAACCGCGTACTTTATCCAGGACAAATATAACATGGGGGCGCGTCCTCTGAAAAGGTGACAGAGATATGCGAGGTTATAATGTAACTCGGGTTTCGCAAGGAAACTATTTTAGCAGATAGCGTTATGGCATCCTCAATGGCTAGGTACAATCAACCAGTGATCAGAAAGAGCAACTGGTAAACCTGGGATTGAATGCATTCCGTATGTTCGGACGATGTCTCGAGCGACGTTCGGACACGACCCACAGATCTGATATTAGATTGGTTTTACATGCGCCTTGATCGATTCTCATCTGCCATGAGGTGGAAATAGAGAAGCTCGCGCCATTGATTCTAGTCTTTACTTTTACAAGTTTGGCGGAGCCTTGGCTGATACGTCGTGGGGGACTGATCCCTTAGCAGCTACACTCCTTGACAGGCTGTAAATTAGATTATTGCCACACTCAAACATCGTTGCATTCCGACGTCAACTGCTTCCTGCTGTTTTCGCCACTTCTGAACAAAACTTAGACTATGCCAGGAAAGGTCACGTTGCCCCCGATGATGTTCCGTTCTTCGTCGCAACCATTGTTGGCTATGAATCAGGTCCGCGTGTCGGCCTTGGTCTCAGTGGAACAGATATGCTGTCTCGAGGCTGGTACCCAGAGGCTGTTTTCAGTACATCAGTGTCTGCAGCATCAATCAATAAGCTGTAGCGATTGCCGCCAAATGGGATGGAGGACGCCTTCGGAAAGGCGTGCATGCAAGCTTGCGGGCTGATTTCAGCATAGTTTGAGGGCAGGATCAAGCATATGCGCCACGGTTTTGCTGCTCGTAACGGCCTCTCGCGGTACTAATGGCTCGAGGTCAGTGCCCAGGAATACAGCGAGTGTATGAGAGATCCTACGATGGGTACCTTAGCATTCTCGGCCAAGGCTGTAGAAACGATCCTTCATATCAGGTGGAAGGAAACACCAAGGATTTGGGTCAGACTTGACATACTGAATACATCAACATCGAGCCTTACGTGGCAATGGCCGGGACCCATTGCACCATTGGCCGCATCAAAGCACTTCAGCAGACATACCCTGACCGAATAAAGCATCCGCATGACATACACAAAATCACTATTGAGTACGAAGAACGGACATTCCGACACGCTAGTTAAAAGGCAGAGCGAATCTTGACCGGGTTTTGCCCAGATGAGTGTTGCATATCGTTGTATGCAAAAGTCTGGTTCAGTTTTCGGGTTTTAGCGAATTTGGCGGGGAAAACACACAAATCAGCCTCAAATTTGGTGCAAATAGAGCAAATACCTAGATATCATCCCCACATCCCCAAAACACCCCAAAGCTTCATTTTTGAAGCTATACAAACCTCAGCCTCACACGGGGGCAATCCTAGATAGTCAGAATGCCCCTCAGGCGTACCGGACGCAAAAGGGCTCCCTCCAAGACTCTGCTTCACCTAGATGCACCCAAGGCTTCTAAGGCACGCAAAATCGCTCCCGTACCTAAGGATTCTATCGTATCTAAGGATTCTATCGTACTTTCTTCAGGGGCAGAGATCTCTTCACCCCCGACGCTTTCAGATGTAGAAGACCTTTCTTTGCTCAGACTTAACCCCTTCAAGGCCCCTCAGCCTAACCTTCTCAAGGTCTCTCAGTCTAACCCCCCCAAGACCTTTCAGATCTCTCAAGTCGTAAACGCACTCATCTCGAGCGAGCTTGTGATCTTTGTCGCTAAGACTGCTGCTACTCTTGTTGCTTGAAGAGCGCATGTGTCATCATCAGCGAAGCTTGACTGATTTGAAGATGAGAATGAGAATGAGAAGAATTTAGATGACAATCAGTCTAAGACTCAAACAGCTTCAAATCAATTCACAAAGCTCACTGCATTGATGAAAAGATGAGAATCAACGAAGTCAAAGTCATCGCTAGAATCACTCAAATCATTCATGAACATGATAATTAAGTATGAAGTCACTCTCATCATCAATGACATCTTGCAAATTACTATAGATGATGAGAACGACGTCAATCTTCAAGATCTGCGTCAAAAGCAAATGCATAAATGCTTTGAGCATGTTGATTTCATTGATCTGAAGTGTGTGTTAATATCTATAAAAATCATCATCATTTGATATTTAATAAAAAAGAATGAGTGAATGACTCTGACACTGCACAATTTTTGAGAGAAAGTAGCTTTAAACATTTGACAGAAGTACTCAACAGACAAAAAGAATGTAAACATTAATTTAAAATTCATCTTCAATCACAATAAGACTGATATTACATCTTCAGCGCTTGTAGCTGAGTTTTCAACGACAAAAATATCACTCACTTAAACAGCGAAGCTGAAGAAGAAAGTCAATGAGCATGATTGACTTCATGCAAACATTGTAAAACAGATGAAAGTTCTTCAGATGAGTTAAATTTGCAAAGAAAACTGTCATAATAAGAAAAAGTATTGCTGAATCAACGAGTCAAACATTCATCATTGACTGACTGCTAATCATATAATATGCTGATCAGAAGTAATCAATAGAAACGATGAGTCTGCATCACTTACTAAATCTTCAAGAATGCTGATTGAAGTTCTGATAACAGCGAAATCTTAAGTCAAGCATGTCAATTCTTTCTCAGTATTTTCTTCAGTCATTACATCATCATAACTTTTATACAGTCATTGCATATCATAAGTGAATCAATCAGCATAACAGATGTATTGATGCTGCAGATGATACAAAGAGCAACAGCTGAAAAAGAAAGAAAGATCAAAGAGTGAAGAATTAGACAAAAGAGAAAGAATTAACAAAAACATGCAAATAGTTGCAATAAGTTGAAGATGTTTGAGAAGACTGAAACTTCTTCTATGTTCAATTGACATCAACATACATTGTTTATTCATTTTAGCAGTTCTGTTCAAAGCAATAATCTTCATGATTATATCTTCTGATATGTCTTCAAAGTTAGTAACACTTAAGCATGTTCTTTTTGACACGTCTTCAATGAGCTGAATGCTCAATATTATGATTTACAAATGATACAAAGTTGAAAAAAGCGTGATGAAAGTTATTAAAAGAGCTTAAACATATTTGCTGACATTGACATACAGCTGATTCATGATGTCAGTAAGTATGCTCGCTTTAAAGATTCTGATTCAAATGACAAATTGTCATTTGAATCAATGACTAAAGATACATCAACAGCACGTTCTAGATTTTCTACATCAGCTCAGTAAGCTTATACTTCAACAATGCAAACATGAAGTCATTTATATAATGTTCAAGCTTGAAGATCTGCTTTAAAGTCTCAAGTCAAGATTTCAATCTTACAAATATCGATCGAAGAGAAGAGTTTGAAGAAGATGAAGAAGATGAAGAAAATGAAGAAGATGAAAAACACTTTAAATGATTATTTAGAAATAATGAAGAAGCAACATGATGAGCTTGACTATGATGAGTTTATTTATATTTAGATATCATCTGAATATATGAACTATGTCAATCAGGCGAAAAAGTGTTTCAAAATCATCAACTCACTTTCTTTGTGATCTGACTGTTATTCTTAGAAATTCATCAAATCTCTCATTAAATTCATCATATCATTGAACAAGTTTGTTGTTTCTTTTAATTCATGCTTTCAACATTGAAAATGAGCTTTCTATAAAATTATAGTCAGATGAGTAGAATAACAATTTGACAAGATGCATCTTAAAGCTTTCACATAGTTCATTGAGTTCTGCTGATTAATGAATTCTAGCATTATTCATGATCATCATTGAACGCAATTTTACTTCTTCAGAATTGCATATAAAAAGCATCTGTGATCATATGAAATTCAGAAAGATTTCTTTTGTTATGAAGTTATGATGCATCTTTCATGCAATGTATTCATCAATGAAAAATGCTGACAAAATGCTTTATCTCTTTGATCATTTTAAACTTTGAATGACGTGCAGAAATAAGTCAATCGAGACTCAGTCATACTTTCGATCAGCTAACGAACAAGCATTAGCATGACTAGAAAGTAAAGAAGAAAGTTGAGTTTATCTGTTCGCTCACAAGCAACGCTTTCATTGAGAAAGACTAGCTGATCAGAAGTTCAGTTCATAAGTCGTTGTTTTTATTCGCTGCGAAGTTTCTCATCGCGCTCAGCAGCGACTCTTTGAGCGATTTTTCTGCTGTATCTAGCTTGTTTAAGCATTCTGCTGATCATGCTTTGACTGATGACAATGTCAAACTCGTCGTACAGAAATCAGATCATGTCATTCTGATAAATGATGAGTCGTTGACTGAGAAAGTCAAGAAGCTTCTGAGCATGATACTCACTCAGAACCTTCGATCTATCAATCGTATCAAGCGCAGACGTCACATCGCTGAAATGAAGGTGTTTTTTATGCATACGATTGATCTGCTGCCTGATAACATGAGTGGCTTTGTGTATGAACGTTGTGCTATCGCCACGGGCTAGGTGAAATTGAATCTCGTCTCTAAGGTCCTGGGTAAGAGCTTGAGGCATGGTAGGTAGGATTCAGGATTGCCCCCGTGTGAGGCTGAGGTTTGTATAGCTTCAAAAATGAAGCTTTGAGGTGTTTTGGGAATGTGGGGATGATATCTAGGTATTTGCTCTATTTGCACCAAATTTGAGGCTGATTTGTGTGTTTTCCCCGCCAAATTCGCTAAAACCCGAAAACTGAACCAGACTTTTGCATACAACGATACATTGCGACCGTTCAGCTCGTTGATAGGAAAGTTCTTCTAGCGTACTTCAAGAACACCGAGTTAGATAGACTGTTAAATCTTGTGGTATCGGATTGAAAAACAACAAACTTAACCCAATTTGAGAGTAGTCAATGGATCCAGCTTATTAATAATAATATGACTTCAAAGATTGGGACCGCCTTTGGTATAGCAACATGATGCACCAAAGAGCGTGGACCCGGTGCTAACGAATGCTGAAATCTTTAGGCAAGTGGAGGGATATGACCAAACATGTCATCGATGTACATAGGCGAATGAATATAGAAAAGCTCGTTGTAGGTCAAGAGAAGATGAATGGTGTCGTAATCTCAGGAAAGTCACTGGCTGGCTTGACAAAGAACATTATAGCAGAGAAATGCAGGATATGTATAATAAAATCGGCCACTCAGGCTTAATTTGTAGCTTTGCGATATTTACGATTTCACAGCAGGGATTGTGGTCCACGAGCCCGCTCTGAAGTTGATCACCTTCGATGGATGATTTACCCTTCAGGAACTAAGTGGGTTAGAAGTATGGTGTTGATTCTCTATCAACAGGCTTAGGAAGCCTGCCTGGAATAAAATGGCTACTCTTTCGCTAGCCTTCCTACCTATTATTGAACTTCACAAAACAAACGTGACTGTAGTGGCCTGCAAATTGGGAGAAGATGTAGAATCTTGCCCAGGCCATGCAGACCAAGTACATTAAATGGCGACCAAATAATCAAACCAAACCATGGCGGGTCGAAAAAAACCTAGCCTTCATCACCGTACTGCATTTTAGTGGATTGGACAAGGAGATATACACCCAAAGAAGCAAATACAGGAATTAGCATGAAATGGATCGGCTCTTGTCATATAAGACCTGCTAGCCTAGTATAATGGGTTCATGGATGAAGAAGGGAAGTTTACAACGATCGTTGGTCAATGATAACCTGGAAGGTGATTGCTCATGTCACATGATCACGCGTAAATGAGTCTGATGTCCCACCTTTGTTTCATTGAAATCTCCATTTTGCGAATTGGACCAAAGAAGCAATACGATTGCTCTCAAAGTCGAGGTGGCCGCAGAGGACACTCGACTACGAGAGTATGCTCGGAAAACCTTTCCGATCCCCTCTTCTGGTCAAGAAAGACACACCAGCAATGTCCAATGGCCATGAACCACAAGCCAAGAAAAGGCGAATCAGTGGGCCTAATGATACGGGGAAAGAACAGTCTGGTCCACAGCTGGTCTTCAAAGCCGCTGGGATATCTTCTCTGCCACGAAAGCCTCTGCTAACAGTCCATAACCCGGCTATAGCTGCTGGGGTCCCCAAGCCTCAAGATGCTGGAGTCGAAGGTTATTATAACGTGTTATGGTCCGTGACGTACCAATGAGGAAGCTCTTACCCTGAAAGTTTTGATTAGGACTGATGACTACTAAAGGCGAAAGTTTACGAACAAGAAGCACAAGACATGGGACGGTGATGGCATTCTTCGTGTGACCGGTGGCTATGCCCACTTGCAGGACATTTCAGGACGTAGTATGGGCCAAACCGGCTTTGATTCGCCTTTACTCCCAGGATCTACTCTGTCTGTTGGAGGAAAGGAAGTGGAGGTAGACTCCGTGCTGTCGAAAAGTGACTTCATGGCCGGCCGTCCATTCCTCAATTCTGCCATTTCAAAGGCTCTAGTAGAGGTCGAAGATAAGCCGCTGCAGAAGCCGAAGCCACAAATAAAGGCAGCTGCTAAGCTGGAGAAGGAGGAGTTGAATACACCGCTCAATGTGGCAGCACCCAGGAGTCTGGCCACACAAGCTGGTTGGAAGAATCCTTTGCTAGATAGCACTGTAATGCCACGAAGAGAAGACAAAAAGCCAACCCCTCGTCATGATCCCTTTGCACCGCAAGCAATTGTCATGAAGCGCCCGAAGATTGCTCCAAAAGGCAGACAGATTGTCGACGTTGTTGTCGACCCTGTTTTAACCCAACATCTTCGAGATCATCAACGAGAGGGAGTGAAGTTCATGTATGAATGTGTAATGGGAATGCGTGACTTTGATGGGCAAGGCGCAATCTTGGCCGATGAGATGGGCCTGGGTAAAACTTTACAGACTATCGCTTTATTATGGACCCTATTGAAGCAGAACCCAATTCATGAAGAACCCCCCTTCATCAAGAAAGCTTTGATCGTTTGTCCTGTCACACTCATCAACAATTGGCGCAAAGAATTCCGTAAATGGTTGGGTTCTGAGAGGATAGGTGTTTTTGTTGCAGATGGTACCAAGAAAAGGATTACTGACTTTACCATGGGCAGAAGCTATAGCATCATGATCATCGGATACGAAAAGCTCAGGAACGTACAGGAGGATCTGAAAAAAGGCTCTGGTATCGACATTGTCATCGCCGATGAGGGCCACCGGCTCAAGACGGCCAAGAACAAGAGCGCGCAGGCTATCAAGTCATTGAACACCCCAAGGAGAGTAATCCTATCTGGAACACCAATCCAAAACGATCTCAGTGAATTCTTCATGATGGTTGACTTCATCAATCCGGACCTTTTAGGCACGTATAAGACGTTCATGAAAGAATTTGAAGGACCAATTGTAAAGAGCAGACAACCAGGCGCTCTTCAGAAAATTGTGGAGAAAGGGGAGGCTCGGAATGAAGAATTAGCCTCATTGACCAGTCCCTTCATCCTCCGTCGCACTGCCGATCTACTGTCTAAATACTTACCTTCGAAGACCGAATACGTGCTATTATGCCGCCCTACCGCAGCGCAAGCAGCCGCATATCGGCATGTCCTTGCGTGTCCCGCTTTCCAAGCTGCTTTAGGCAGTCCTGAGGCGTCGCTACAACTCATCACTGTCTTGAAGAAAGTTTGCAATAGTCCTTTTTTGCTCAACGGTAAAACCACAGCAGATCCGTCGAAGCCCGTCAGCCCAATCACAGCATCTCTGCTCTCCAGCGTTCCGCCTCACCTACTCCGCAATAATGCTTCGAGCACTAAATTACGCACCCTAGACCAACTTCTCCACACTCTCCGTACCACGACTGATGAAAAAGTGGTCCTTGTCTCAAATTATACCTCAACCCTTGATCTCCTCTCCACTCTCCTCACCTCCCTTGCCCACCCCTTCCTCCGCCTCGACGGCTCTACTCCCTCCTCTAAACGCCAAGATCTAGTCGATACCTTCAACCGTGACCCCGCCTCCAGCTGCTTTGCCTTCCTCCTCTCCGCCAAAGCTGGTGGGGTAGGTCTTAATCTTATTGGAGCATCTAGACTCGTGCTCTTCGACGTAGATTGGAATCCAGCTACCGACCTGCAAGCGATGGCAAGAATCCACCGAGATGGGCAGAAGCGGAAGTGTGTCATATATCGATTTTTGATGGCTGGCGGTATTGACGAGAAGATATGGCAACGGCAGGTCACAAAGTTGGGGCTTGCAAGTAATATCATGGAGCAAAAAGGCGGTTCAAGCAATTTTACTAGGGAGGAATTGAAAGATCTTTTTCGCCTTGACGAGGGTCTCTCCTGCCAGACGCACGACCTCCTTGGCTGCGCATGTGGCGGAAGAGGCTTGCCTGACGTTGCTTTACTTGACCCGGAAGCACCCATCGAGATCCTTGATACTGACGAGGAGGACGTGCGTGAAGAACAAGATCTCCCAGACGTACTTAGCTTGATCAAAGCTAATCAAGTAAACATGGATGAACAAGAGCGGAAAATTAGGGAGGATGCCCGGAGATTGCGGGTGAAAGATGATGATAAGAAGATGAAAAGTCTGATGGCGTATTCGCATACTGATACTTCGAAGTTTGGGGAGATTATGGATGAGGATATGGAGGCGTTGGTGGAGGATGAACTGTTGTTGAGTGTCTTGAAGGATGAGGGAAATAAGGTCAGTTTTGTCTTTGCTAAAACGATTGGGTGAGGGGTTGCTGGGGTGGGGGGGAGAACGGAGTGGTTTCATAGGGAGAATAGAGGGGATAAGCTTTTAGTATTGCGGGTGCGCTTAGAGGTCGGGACTGGCTGGCATAGAGTCGATTCGTTGGGCATGGAATCTTGGACGATCGTAGATGGTTTGCAGGTAGATATGGATACCTCAGCTATAGCTAGTTCAATCATTATCTAACGCGGTAAACCTGTTCCTGCAGCCAATTGCTCCCTTACATCCTCAATCCCCTTATGAATCCTCAGCTCCTTCTCCTCCATCATCTCTACCACCCCTCTCAGCTCCAATTTCCCCATTTCCATCTTCCCCTGCCCATCAAACGCTAACAAGTACAATTCTTTGGCCCACGGACAGGCCCTAACGCCTCTCCAGAACACCTCTCTTGCCTTCTTTCCATCCCCTCTATCCCGCTCAAACCCAAAATACAATTTCCACAATCCCGCGCTATGCGCACCCACCGAGTCCTCCCTAACGGCGCGCTCGAAGGTAGCGCGGATGGTATGAGTGTTCGAGCCTAGGGCAAGAGAGCGGCGGAGCTCGGTATGAACAGCGAAGAAGTGTGAGATGACGCTTGGACGATCTTCTCTTCGGTCGGGGCTGGGTTGGCTGGTGAATACAACATCTTTCATGATAGACCTCACGCGGTCGTCAATGCGAAAGCGACATTCGATCCACGCGTACAAAGAAAGAAAGATTGTATTCTTTGGGTACGCTTGTATACTCTCGGCCAAGGAAGATCTGACAATTGATGGAGAGAATAACGGAGTATTCCTGGTATGTTGATAAAGGAGCTTGGAGAAGGATTGGTGAAGGAGCTCACGAGCCGAGGAAGAAGTGGGGAAGAGGGTGAGGTTCTGCTTGAAAGTTGATAGGGAAGAGGAGAGAGAAGAAGTAGTCAGGTAGGTAAGAAGGATAAGAAGGTCTGCATGGAGAATGGCATCGCTGGCGAGGGAAAGGGAAAGTAGATGGTCGCGGGCGGCTGTGAGTGCCTGCTTGATTATTAGTACGTTGAAGAATGGAGATGAGGAAAGCCGTACAGTTTGGGTTCGGAGGAGAAGAGAGGGACTGATTCCACGCAAGTCTTGTGGAGAACATTCTCTATGCTCGGGGAGGTTGACATCGCTGACCTTTTCCGGATACATAAGTAGGCGGCGCAGAGCCTGACTTGTTCGCCCCGAGCTGAGCAATTCCCATATCCATGTGTGCCACAATTTTACAGTGTCCCGCCGCGCAGTTTCCCCTAAGCCCCTGCCCAAATTGATCGCTGTAGCCAAGACATTCTCAGCAATACTAATATTTCCTAGGCGATATTCAATCAGCGCGTATGCATTATAGAGGCGTATACTGTCCGACCGCGCTTTAATCATTCCCTTGGCTACCTTTTTCGCTGTTTCGGGTGAAAACCTCATCTCGAAGGCTAGATAATACTCCGCAAGATAGTCTTCGCTAGGAGCACATTGTACCAAGGCCTTGAGTGTTCGTCGTATCCATGCAACCTCGACCGGACCACGATCTCCAGAAAAGTCATGATGCCAAGGACCGAAAGCTGAGAACCAGGTGCCGTGCGCAGCAAAGAGAGACTCGGAAGAAATTTGATAATCGGGCATAGAGAAGCTGAAAGGGTCGTTTTGATGAGACATGTTCATAGAGAGACCTCTGGCGAGACCATCAGTCCCTGGTACGTCTTCCATATCCCTGATACCCTGCACTCGCCAACCAGATGAAGCATTATTGGATTGATGCAATATTTCGTTTCGGAGGAAATGGTTCCTCCTCCACAATGTTGTGCAGTTGTTGGTCTGTTCTGTTGAAAATGGTGGGAGGTGGCAGAATGCAAGCAAGGCTTGGAAAAGGAGCGCAAAGTCTGATAATGACGCTGGCGGGTCAATTAGAGCGCCTCCGACATCCGAGAAAAGTATCACTCGGTAGGGATCGCTCTCATCTACCTCGTCAATGGTACGCGCTACAATCCTAGATTGTAAATATCGTCCGCGCTCTAAGCTTGCCCATGCGTCTAAGAGCTGAGAACCATTTTTAGAGACATATCTGGTGTCTTTTCGTGGTCGTGGTGGCTCCCCGTTCGAATCCATGTAGTTTGCCCATCCTGTAGCGCATTCCTCCCCAATGCGTGAGACTTCGCTTTCCCAAAACCGTTCGAAGGCAGATAAGGCTTCCGCAGCGTTAGGGCCAGATAACGCATGCTCTCTAGATTGGAAACGTTTAGGTCTGAACATTTGCCACTCTAACACCGCTTGCCACGCCGCAATAGCGTTTTCTATGAAACCAGCCTCCCTCATGAATACCGTCATGCGCAACAATACATAGACCTGGTTCTTAAACAATGTACTATTCTCAACACTTGCTGCTTCAGAGGTGGACCGAGCGCGCTGGAGGACACTCAGGCAATCGAGAAAGACACTTCGGGCTTCTTCGTACCGAAATGACGAGAATGTCGTTTGTTTGTGATCTAGGTACTTGATCCAAAGACCTAAGTACCCTGGATGTGCGCGAAGCAAGGTTCGCCATCTGGACAAAAGCTTGCTATTCTCCCATATTTTCAGCCCTTCTTCCATCAGACCTACCAATAATTTCTCCCGTGCTTCTGGGTCCAAAACCTTCTGTATGGCTTTCTCGTACATGGATACTTTGACGTCTGCGTTAGCCTGTTTTTCGGCACTGGTGATCTTCGATCTTGAAAAATGTTGGCCTATCCCCAATATCTCATCTTGATAATTGATGAGGTCCAGCCAGGCTTCACCCCTCGTGGGGTCTGCTTCCGTCGTACGGGCCAATTCTTTTCTTTTGCGTTGTTTAGCCTCGTCCAAACGGTCTAACCAATCACCCTCATATTCCGATAGAGATGCATCACTGTCATAACGGAGATCTTCGTCATCAGGTTGACCGACTGCCTTGCCCTTTCCCTCAATAGACCGGTAATGGCCGATGACCCCATCAGAAGGCGCTGATGAATCCGACTTACTCTCATCATCCCAATGTTTTCTTTTTCTGCCGCTCGCCCGCCTCAGAGGAAGGATGTCTGCTGCTGCATCGAGATCACGGTCGTATTTCTCATCTAATTTGATGCGTAGTCTTCTCATCCCAATGCCATTGTGCCTGGGGGAAGGGTTTCTCTCCTTTTTACTCTGCAAGCCATGACGATTACCTGAAAGCACCACCGCCTTACCGCCACAGACAGATCGATTAATTCTGTTGCTTGGAGATGAACCAATGACGCTTCCGGCACCGGAACGGAAGTAACTTGGTATTACATGATGATGAAGGGTCCCGTAGGACAGATTCTTCGGGTCACCGACCTTGTCAACAACGAACAAATGTAGCGCATCCTCACTAAGTAACGGTTCCACGTCCGGTAAATCCAACACGAGTGATTGTTCGTGCTCCTTCGCATGTCGACTACGATGATGATGTCGGCGGAGCGATGATTCTCTATAAGAATCTTCTATTTTTAGGGTACAGCTGTGTTTAGCAATTGTATCTGCATGTGCAGATTGCGTGACCTTCTCTGCATCTTTAGAACTTCCATTCTTGGAAGACACCTGGGCCTTGGATCGGAAGCTCGCGAACTTGGGGGGTGACTTTTTCGCTTCCTAGTAAATGCAACTCAGCGGAACTCTACAGCTGTTTGGTTTAGAAGAGGCGTACTAACATACTTGCGAGAGCTCGTCCCCCATGTCTACAGAATAGACGGCTAAAGGTCAATCATCATGAGTGAAGTCGGGCCCGGTTGACACACCTTCGCAAGGAAGGGAGAAGCGAGTTTTGTTATCTTATCTTAGCTTCCTCGTGAATAACTTCTTTCCCTAAAATCTGCGAAGCTGGAAAATTGAAGTTCAGATTCCTTTGACCATTTCGAAGTTACGACGTCGGGCGCTGAGCGGATGAAAATAATGTTCCAAGTTTCGGAGATTTAGGACATTATAGCAGTCTAGCAGAATAATGACGACCATCTTGGCGGCCCAGCTGGCCGAAATTCGGGCAAGCACAACCAATTCCCTGGACCTAAAGGCTCAGAAGAAAGCGCATTCACAGTCACTGCTTTTTGAAGCACGAGTTGCTGCCACTCAGGATTTTGATACGATATATCAGATATGTTACGAAGGTTTCCAGGAGCTGTGCAAGCTAGACGCAAGGTTCATCGGCTTCGCCAACAATATTTTTAGTGAACAGAGCAAGCAGGAAGACAGAACACAGATGACCGTTACACAAAATGAGCAGCTTGATATAGCTCTGGAAGAATTCATCAGTTTAACAAGTAGCAAGCTGCTATTGAAGCCGGCACTCAAGGCGCTCGAGTGGCTCGTGAGACGCTTCAGGTAAGCCCAAAGGGAAAATCCCAGCTCGATTTCGTCAGAAAATTCCAATGCTGATACTTCCATAGAGTTCATGAGACTAATACCGTTTGCTTGGTATTCGCTTTTCTTCCATATCACATGGATCCGATATTTCGTACCATGCTCGATATCTTACCCCAGAATATACCACGAGTGCTCAAATTCCTTCATCCATATATTCAACATCGTACCAATCCACCACGCCATAGCATAGTATCTACTGCCACTCACAATCAATCCTTTTTCATGGGGATGAACACTTACACTCTTAAAGTAAGCCGGAAGAAACACCACCACCCTACCTTGATCTCGTTCTGGTCAACGGTAACTACAGAGGCTGTTGCTGCTATGCTGGACCAATCGCGGTCTGGTAGACGTGAGGCGCAGAAGCAGCTTCAAGAAGATATAATATTACGCGTAATACCCTATTTGAATGAAGGGCTCTCTCTTGGAAACGTACCAGACCTTCGAGTAGGGTGTTACATGATTCTGACTGTTATAGCATCAAAGGCCAGCCTTGATGATGAGACATTGACTGCAATGATGGAATCTACAGTGATAGGATGGAAGAGCACCACTCATGCGGGGCTAATCTGTTTAGCTGTTTTGGCGCAGCAGAAACAGACTGCATTGTTACCCCGAAAAGTTTTCAAAGCTTTGATGGCAATCGAGGGGCTTCACGATGATCTTACAATTCTGAAGAACCGATACCTGGTAGACAACCTTGTTCTCGGTGTGTTACTTGGGATCGTCAGTAGGGTTGAGAGAGCCTCAGACACGAAGTCCCTAAGTACCTTTAGGTCACTAATTGAAGCCGGCTTAATGAACGAGTCTCTTGTTGCTATTGCTACCAGATATATGTTGTCAGCGGCTCAGAGCTTTAGTTTGCAGGCGAATCAAGACTTTGACTTGCAAGGTTCTCTAGGCGATCTCATACTTCGGCTCGCAGACTCGGCCACCATAGGAACTGTCGTACAACAAGTCATTAAGGGTTCTGACGTGGACACAGAACATCTAGAGACAAGACTTCAAAGAGTTATACGCCCTATCGAGGAAAGGAATGACATGTTGGTCGAGGATGTGGAAATGAAAGATGTCGAAGAAAGGTCCCCAAATGAGACCTTTGGCATGGCACTAAGCCGGATTCCTACACGAACCGCGTACGAGATATCTTTCCTGTCACACTCTGATTCGTACGTCTTCCCAAGCCTGGCGCATGGGTTTTCTTTGGCGTCCTCTTCATTACACAACATCGGCACCTTTTCGGATTTGACAGTTCTTCGGAAGTCACTCGCGATGACTGAACCCCTTTTTGTTTCCTTCTTCATCCGAATATGGTGCGGCAGCTATTCGACTACCGCTCGAAGTACTGCCATTACCGTTATCTCGGATTTTCTCAAGCAAGAGAGGCTCGTTGCAGATGTACAAATCCTCCTACCATACATTGTCTACGCGTTGGCGGATCCTTCTGTCAAGGTACGCCGTGCTACTGCGGACCTCGTTCTAGTTCTAGCTGCCGAGTATGCAAATTTCCTTAGTCCTGCACAACAGGACACGAAACCAAGCTTATTGGGTCAAGACGAGATATACGGCCAGGGAAAAGAGGCTAAAGAGGTGTCATGGCTAACCGTGACCGAGGCTTCCAAATTTTTGCAAGAGATCATTGTTCCAAGCTTGGAGGAATGCATGCTAGATGCTCTTCACATACTTTCGTATCTTCCGGACAGCCTTATGGGCTCGAAGCATGCAAAGGAACTGAGAACTTCATTGCGAGCAGCAATTTTTTCATGTCTCTGTAGTCATGTCGTCAACACACCACTATATTCCGTTAAGTATCGTCTACTACAAATATTGAACCGGGTCACAAAGGTTGGCAGCGTGTCACGGACGAAGGTTTTGTTGCCTTTACTCGAGAAGAGCACCACCCAAAGCCAAAAAGAATTTCAGGTATTGTGCAAGAATCAAGGCATCGTTCCGGAGCAGCTTGTAGAACAGATCGTCAGTGTTGTTGCACCATCTGACCGAGACGGCGTGCAGATTGTGAGGACTATTATTCAGTCGGAGAATCAATCAACATCCCCGCTCTTCTATCCTGCAGTTCTAAAACACGTCCAGAACATCTGGCCATCCTTAAAGACGGATATACAATCCTCAATAGCTAAAACGCTATTGAACATTGCGGTTGATGGGGCAGGTGGTCAAAAGGGAGGATGGCAGCAGCGTGAAGCGACAGAGACCTTACGACATCTTGATCTTGCAACCAATGTACTACAATCATTTCTCGAAGAACTCCCTACCCTGTCTAATCCTTCGGGAGATCAGCCATCAGCCTCGAAACGTAGGCGTACAATTCATGGTCGTGCTGAAGGTTCTGTTACGTCTGATTTGAAGGCTCTTGAGCAGAACTACAGAAGGATAGCTTTTGTCCTCGAACTTATTGAAGCCTCAAAACCCGAAAGGCATCCTGAATTTTTGAGAGGTCTTTTTCAACTGATAGCCGATCTACAGCATTCTAAACACAGCACAGGCAGAGAATTGAGCTACCTCCTGGTCCTTGCGTTGAAGAACACCCTCTCTATATTGGACGCTACCAGAGTAGGTTGCCTTTACTGTCTGGGAACTGTCTGTAATTACTAACATTCTGCAGAGCTCGCCCAAACAGCGCGTTGACCTCTCGGCGATTCGAGCAGACGTACTCATTAACTGCATCAAGACTACACCAAGTCCTCAGGTGCAACACACCGCGTTACTACTAATTTCAAGTCTGGCTAGCGTGGCTCCTGATCTGATCTTGCATAGTGTGATGCCTGTATTTACACACATGGGGGCCCAAGTCTTACGCCAAAACGACGAATTTTCTGCATTCGTGGTTAAACAGGTAAGCCAAGGATCTAAGCACGGCTTTGTAGACATTGATACCTGAGGCCGATAGACTATGGAATCCGTAATTCCACGCCTAGTACAATCCTTGCGCAAGGGGAAGGGCGATCCATTGATGGGTGTATCTGAGCTCTTGCTCAGCTTCGTAGCTGCGTACCAGCACATACCAGCTCAGCAAAGGCTGCGGCTTTTCAAATCGCTAGTAGAGAAGCTCGGTGCCGACGATTTCCTGTTCGCATTGCTTGTCTTACTGAAGGACAAATATCCAAGTGGCAAAAGTGCTACTCGTTTTGCCGTTGAACTAGCTGGCAACCATAGGCCAAAGACGCAGTTCTTGGTAAGGCTTTTTGATGTTAGACAATAGTGTGGCAGGTGCTAATGGTGTACAGACCGTCGAGAAATATCTAGATGTTGCTTTTGACATCCTAAAGCCAAAGCCTACCTCATCCTCATGTCTTGTGACAATAGATAAAGATCACACTCCGGAGAGTATTTTAGCTAACTTGCTCTCTCTGCCATCAATGATACTAAGTGATGAACACTTAATCTCAAGGACAGCTAAAGTTTTAAATGAAGAAAAGGAAGAAGCCGACATAATCCGAGCCACGTACGGTCGTCTTCTCGAACAGATTTTCGCGCTCTCACAGAAGACGAAGCACAACAAAAAGCTCGGCACATCGTGTGAACAATTACTGCATGCCTTGCTTCGCCTGTTCTCCATGTCTGAATTTATTGGGATTCTTCGGATCCTACTTCGCCGCACTGACGAAGGAATTCAACAGCAAGTTCTGCATTCCTTTGAGCGACGACTCAACGATACCCGATCGGACCAAAGTAAATCGTATGAAGCTATCCTCGCATTCCTTCCCCAACTTGCTTCTCTCGTCGAGGAGTCATCTGATTTACCGTTAAAGCACACGGCTATGGCATGTATCGATCGAATCCTAGAAAAATTCGGTAAAAAGGACACTATTATGGTCACCACTATCGCAACTACTATCGCCGGTCCGGCATGCTTGGGGGTGGAAGACAGTAAGTCTCGTGTCATGGCTCTCCTTTGTCTAGCTACGATGGTTGAAATCTTGAGAGACGCGTTCATCCCAATAATTCCGCAGGCTCTTCCACAGGTCACAGAATTTTTAGCCGCCAGCATCGAAGCAGATGCCGAGGACAGACGTCTCCATAATGCTGCTTATTCTTTCACAAGTAATCTCCTCCTTTACGTTCCCTGGATGATAACAGGCCCCTCCCTCGACCGCGTCCTGACAATCTCCCACGAATCAGCAAATGCAGAAATGGGCGAAGACTGTGACCAAAACCGCGTCGACACTCTGAATTTACTCGCAAAGCAAATCGAACCTAAAGAGCTCTTCGGAGCTCTTGATAGAACCTGGACAAGCGCAATAACCGAAGGCCCAAAAGCAGTTGAAGAACACCTCCACGTCCTGCGCTCCTCGATCTATCAACGACCCAAATCCTCCATCTCAAAACACTCTTCTTCCCTAACATGTTTCTTCCTCAAAGCATTTGACTTACGCCGCATACAATTCTCGCCTAGAACAGAAGATAGCTATAGAGATAGTGAGGTCGGAGAAGTCGAAGAAGCAGTGAATGAAACTGCGATGGCCATGATCTACAAACTCAATGATACGGCTTTTAGACCACTATTTATGAGGATGATGGAGTGGTCGACGGCGTTGAAAGATGGGAAGAAGGGGTTGCAGAGGAAGATCACTTGGTGGACGTTTCTGGGGAAATTCTTCGGGACGCTTAAGGTGGGTTTATGATGTCTTTGAGTCCATTGAGAAAAGACTGCTTACGGGTCGCGTAGTCTATCGTTACCAGTTATGCCTCCTACATCATTGAAGATGCTGTCGAAGTCCTGAACACCGGCAGCCGAAAGGACTCAGACTCTCGTCTACTGTGGCAAAGGGTCGTATCTACCTTACAAAAGTGCTTCGAGCACGATCACGACGAACTTTGGCAATCATCCAATCACTTTAACCCCATCTCAACCGCCCTCCTCGCCTCGCTCCCCATCGCCAGCCAATTTACCCCCTCCAACCCCCAAGAAAACCCTTCCTTCCAAACGCTTCTCACCGAAACCATCACCGCCCTTGCCGCTGCCACCGCCGATGCCCCCGTCCATCATAAATTCCTAAATACCCAGCTACTTAAACAAATGAGCCACGACAGCGTAGCGGTTAGACTGACTGCAGTGAGATGTGAGAGGGCACTGACGAGCAGGCTCGGGGAAGAGTGGTTAGGGACGTTGCCGGAGATGCTACCGATTATTGCGGAAGGGCTAGAAGACGATGATGCAAGTATGGAAGCGGAGGTTAGGAGATGGGTATGGGAAATAGAGGAGGCGTTGGGGGAGAAGCTGGATGATATGTTGAAATAAGAGATGTTTTTGCGGTTGTGGGAATTCTGGACAGCTTGCGACAAATATCAAAGTATGTGAACTCTTCCGCCCCAGCAGCCTCGTAGCAAGACTAGTGCCTGTCAATTCACAGAGGATGTGGATGGAAATCCTGGGGGAGGACGGTGATGGATGCTGCGGAAGATATGTAGTTCTGGCTTTTACAATGGGCTGCATGTCGAGGAGGGTTTTGGTGGGAAGGGTGTGGGGTACGATGTGAGAGTCATTACGAGGTGTATGGGAGAGGATTTGGGTCATACATTGGAGCCGTACTACCACTGTTGAAGATTATAACGCACCTGAGTGTATGACGTCGACTTTCAAATCACGCAACGATATCGAAAGACATCCGGGGTATTAGGTATTAACCAACTAAGTACTAGCATTTTCATAGCGTTATCACCCCGTCGCCAATTCTAGTTGCAGGTCCCTTTCCTTCTCCTCTCCTCGAACCCGCCGCCGTTCCATGGAATAAGACAGGCGCCCGCGTTCATGCCACCAACAGCCACCGCCAAAGTCGTGCCTAAGACCACGATGATACTCCTTGAGATCAGGAGCCAGCTTTCATATAAACTCATTGGCCATCAAGGATCACGGCGAGAGGGAGTGTGAAATAATCCTGAGCAAAGGCCGGTTCACTAGCCGGCGTCAAAAGTCAATAAACAATAATCGGTCTCCGTATTTCGAAACTACCGTTTATTGTTTATTGTTTGCTGACTTTTGACGTCGACTGGTGGTTGTAGCGGGTAAAACGCAACCTTCAAAAGAATGCGCTCCGCTCGTGTTCAACGTCCAAAGTGGATGAAGGATACTCTCCTATGAGTATTAGAAGCCCCACTGGTAACCTACTATACTCGTTCTTGGACTAACTCGACGTATATCTCTCATTAAGGGCTTCTCGTTCACTTCTATGGATATTTATGTGCCAGTAAGATTCGGAGAAATTTAGGTAAATCCTTTGTTATAAATTTAGGCAACGGTTATAGACCCAAGCCAAACATGAGGATAGTCGACAAATAGCGGCACAAGTACCGAACAGAAGTCTGCCAGACGTGTTCGGAGGACAATTCCATGACACGAGTATCGTCTGCATCTAGGTCGATTACCTGCAGCTATGGACGTCACATCCGCAACTGGCAAATCAGACCAGCGGGCCACTATGTGGGCGTGAGCTTAAGGTGATGATTCAGAGTTTCATCTCGGGAGTTGCCCAATCCTCAGGCCGAGAAAAGTCCGCTTCTTCAATGTCACTGGCGTTTGTCATATTGATGTTTTCTTCTTGGGAGATTTTGTGCAATTGATGTTGCATTGTTTTCCTTGTCTTTGAATTCGCAACCACGCGCAACGTGTTCAGATTGGGCATCTTAGTGTGGCTGAGTGGATATCCAGAGCGCGGTAATAGTGGTGTAAAGTCTGCATATTCATCCGCTCGGTCTTCTTCTGAGCGTCGACGCTTGTAGTTCGCACAGGTAGACATGGAGGCAGATGTGAGTATGGCATCTGCAACTTTCGGCTCTTGACTTGATAGGAAGCTCCGTTCGTCATCAAAGTGTAATAAAGGACTAGGTGCGCCGTTAGCCACAGGTTGCGCATGGTGGGCGCCGATGTTGAGGATTCCGCTATACGGTACCAATTCCGTCAAGCCAAAACGCTGGGCCGGGTTTCCTGAGCTTAGGCGGCAGCAGATGTCGGTGCTCCGCGATAACATGCGAGGGTTTTGTCTTGTACCCTTCTAGCACAGCTTTGCGCACCCTCATGCCAACGTCCGGGAGGGATGATTGGAGAAAGGTGGGTAGTGACGGGCTGGAGATCGAGGATTGGGTTGGGGCGTTGGGATGATCTGATTCGTGATAATCGAAGTAAGTGTCGACGCTTGGCTGAATAATTCGCTTGAATGTCCTTTTCCTGCTTGACATGGTTTTGTCTCTTGCTGATACTGTGCGAGATGATGGTCGATTAGAAAGTACGGAGAATCAAGACCTGAGCGCGTGGTAGTAGAAAACTTCGTCAGGTACTTTTGGCCAGTCTCAACGACATCACTCACGCAGTGACGCTCCCTTATCGCAGGCTGGAACTAAGTGGGTTTTTTTTTGGCAATGTCGTCTGGCAAGATGTCAAAATTAAGACTTTTACATTTGGTGCAGAGCGCATGTACGCTTTGTAGCATTACGATAATGCTCTTCTTGGAAATACCAAAGATACACCTACGAAATTCAGCCTTTGTAAAATACACCATAGAAAACGACCTTCTTACAGTTCGCTTGTTCGGTTTTATTCACGCTTTGATAACCCTGCCCAATTCCATATGGTGCCAGTCCATTGAAGATTGAACACACCTGCCATGAGTGTTCATTAAGATAAGGACAAGGATCTCGATCGAGCCTAGATATCTAGATGAGGTGTTGACCAACAGATCAAGCCCCTGCCCACTCAACGACTTCTAAAGCCAACATAACAAGAACAAGTGTCGAGGGAAGAATCCTAAAGAAGTCAGCAATTGCATGAGTGCTTGGATGATCAGGAGCGACAAACCAAACGACGTAGCTCTGGAACAAGAGCCTTGTTATGGTTCCCATATATACATTGTTAATCTGGCAGATTTGCGCCAATTGCAGTGCGCTCGGCGCTCCAGTAAGCAAAAAGCAGACAATGACAAAGATCGGATCTTCCAGTATGCTGATAGGCGTATATTTAGCTGTTAGGGCTAGTATAGGGGTCATGATGATGGTTGGGAGCAGCATTCTGCTGACTAGCGCACCAATGAGCAATTTTGTTTCCTCTTTGCGATCTCCTTCCAGGCCATTTGGATTTTCGGGAAGTGTATTCCTTGCCAAATTTGCTCCTAAAACGACCAGAATGAGCGGAACAGCGACGCCTGCGCTCTGGCTTACTGCGCTGGTAATCGAATTTTTTACGAATGTTCCTTCGCTGAAAAACAAGCTCTGTAGAGAAGGTATCGAGGCAACAATGATCGCAGCTAACATGGCCCACAACGGGGGATTCATAAAGCTCCACAAGCCAAGAAGGGACCTCTTAACACCAGCGTGGATTGTTGCTAATCCACTTTGTAGGGGCCTTGGTAAGGCTTCGAACACCGCGGCAAACTTTCTTGAGACGTAGTAGGAAACCGCACTGGCTCCGCGCTTGACAGCAATTCCGCACCGAATTAATGAACCCCACGGGCCATTCGGCGCGGGCTCATCGTCAGGATTTGTAGCTGGTGTCTGATTGTTGCCTTGATATGGCAATATATTACCATTCAAAGGCGTAGGTACTAGGCCTGGGGCAGGCCTGAACTTGGTAAACCCAGCTCTTGACGATGCTTTAGAAGAAACCGAAGATGTATATTGCCGATGAGTCACAGGTGTCTGCTCTCCAGGTACAAAGTCTCGAGAGTCACCTGGACTGCCCTTCGACGCACCTCTATCCTCAACGTTGGTCTCACTCGAACCATTGCTAGCATCTTGCTCATCTCCCTCGTCGTCAACAGAAGCATATTCCAGGTGTCGCTCGTTTTCGCCGCTAGGCTCGTCCGTATAGCGGCCTTGACCTCTTTCAAGCTGGTCGTTTCGTTCCTCCTCGGGAAGCTTGGGAGGTGCTAGTAGTACGTTGTAGCCCCAGCTCCACCTGAGTAGCTGACCAAGCTGTTGAAAAATTAGTAGGTATAGGATACCCCTTGCGGCAACTTCGTCATCGTTGTCGTTAGGAATTTTGTCCCAGTGGAGTCCTTTTATCGTTTGCGAGAGAGAAAGTACCAGAGAGATTGGTAACGAGTTAGAATTGCCGAAAACCTGGGCATATTAGCTGCCTTGGCTAGTCCAAAATTACTAGATGCGAATTAAATGCTTACCCCCATAGCTATGACGAAATTTCGACGTCTTTTCTTGAACCGGAAAAGTCTTGACACGCCGATCGAGCAAAGGTAGGAGACCAAAGTCTGGACTAGGAATATCACGGGGATCAACATGAGCTCTCCAATTGTATCAGCCGTCAGCTGCGAAGCCAACTTGGTAAAGACTGGGACTAGATTAGCATGATGTAGCGTTAAGTGGTGAAAGGCATACTTAGGCATGGAGTGAAGAGCATAACATTCAAGTTGGCGGCAAATTTTTGCATTTCTGCATTGAACATGCCTTGCCTTGCCACTATGTAGCCTGGCAAGCTGACACATACAACCTCTAATACAGCCTCGAAGACCAGCAATGTAAGGCGTCCGAACGCAGGATGGGAAGAGTGTGGAGGTAATTTTTCCTTTCCCATCATTGCCACTAAATTCGAAGGATGGACTGGTTGTGAGGCAAAGCCCATGGCAGCGGAATTAGCGAAAGTCATAGCAGGGTGAGCGTTCTGAAAGGACATAGGGTTGGTCATGAAAGTCATGGTTGTCCGAATTTGGCTCACGTCGCGAACCCTGTTGGAATGGTCCCACAACTGACGGGGGGTTTCTTTCGGATTCCAGCCTCATCCAAATACAATTGGTTCTCTCGGGTCTACTGAAACACACGGTCGTCTGGTGGGGTAGCTTGAAGAGTAAGGTAGAAAAATTAAGGTGGTCTCGAATGCGGTAAGGGTTTCTGAATTGTCGGGCGATTGCTCCAGCAAAAAAACCTCGAATGTTCACATTTGATGATAGAGTAATCGATGGGTGAAGCACTACGGGCCTCTATGGAGCGAGTAGTGATATTCTATGAATTATCTGTGGGAAGAGCAATGAAAGTTAACAGAACCGTCAGTCAAAGATAACTTTAAACAAGGCAGTCGTAACTGAGTCGAGCGACGCCGACTGCAGCTAACCTACTTTAGGCTTACGTTGATACGGTAACGACTGTAGGAATGTAACTTTACGAAACCGTTCGACAAAACGTTGTGATACGGCTTGCCATAATATGGAAGGTAGGTACCTATCAATGGACGGGTGGGACGGATATTAAAATACATTAATTTATCTTAGCTTAAGTACCTTAGGTATGGTATCCAAAGGTAATATTCCATAAATTTTTCGAGGGTCATCAGCCACAGTTCTCGACCACTCTAAACCCAAACAGTTATAATCCTGATACCTGCTGTAGCTTTGAGAGAATATTTCCCTCAACGCTTACTTTATCATGATATAGGAATTCCTGTAGTGTTTGGACATGCCCTGACGTTAAATTGGACCATTCTTATCTGTCTCTTTTAGTATCTTTTCCTCCACAACCTCAACCCATCTCTCACCCTTCGTCGCAAACACAAACATGAGCTCATCACCAACCGCACCGGAGCAGTCCCCACCCCGAGATTCCGCATTCTCGAGCTCAACTTCCTCGGGCGTCAAAGTGGAAGACTTTGCCCAGTTACCTCCCAATCCTCAACCGATTCGTCTTCCTTCCTTCCGCACCAATGCCGACTCTCTTGCCACGGCTGCAATGACCGCCTCTTCCACCCCTCTCGGAGCACTTAATGCCGCTCGGAGACCAGGGCCTTCACCATCATCTTTAACTAGCGCGAGGGCTGTTACGCTTCCTCAAGACATGCAGGCTAAGATGAAGGCATTTCACTTATCAAGACCCCCGCCTCAAAACCTCCGAATCCCTCCGAATCCCCCAACGCATTCCACGTCCACTAGTCATATTCCCTCTACAACTAGTTCTATTCCAGGCGGAGCAGTGGGCGGAAACTTAGCCGTACCCGGTGTCACAAGCCCCGGAGGACCACTCGTTGGCGGAGTCGGGGGCCTTCATCTTCCGCCAGGAGCAAGACCTCACGTGCTAAACCATATCTCAGCACCGGCTGTGCCGAGTTTGAAAACGAACTCCAAAATGTCGCTAGCGGCGAAGCGGGGTCTGAATAGGGGTATGAAATTATCTGATGCCTCGGGTCTCCAATCACCTTTGTCCGCTTCAGGTGGTCTGGGAGCAGCTTTGGGCGAATCTCAGAGTGCCAATGGGGAGGCTAAAGATGGTGGTCCTAGTCGCAATGCTAATGGGGGCCAGGAATCATTATTCACCAAATACTCCGAGTTTGTTGATACAAAGACTGGAACCTTGAAATTCAAGGGGAAAGCTACGATACATGGGAAGGGTATAGATTTCTCGAGTGGCACCAGTTTTAGCATTTCTCTTGACGAAGTAGACAACCTCGAAGAGCTAGGGAAGGGTAACTACGGGACCGTCTACAGAGTACGACACAGTAGACCGCAGATACGCAGGCCTGGGCTTGGTCTAAGCGGTAATAAGCCCCCACCATCAATGGCAGCATCATCAAGACCTGCCGAGATTCCCACAGATACAGGCGCTGTTGACAATGGTGTATCTGCCGCGACGCCTACGTCGGGCGGCACGTCCGGTCTTATAATGGCGATGAAAGAGATTCGTTTGGAGTTGGACGAGGCTAAATTCGCAGCCATCATCATGGAATTGGATATTCTTCACCGATGCATTTCACCCTTCATCGTGGACTTCTATGGTGCCTTCTTCCAAGAAGGAGCAGTGTACATATGCATGGAATACATGGACGGTGGATCGATCGACAAGTTGTACGGTGATGGGATCCCTGAAGGCGTTCTTCGCAAGATTACGGTGTCAACTGTCATGGGTCTCAAATCGCTGAAAGACGAGCACAACATCATCCACCGCGATGTGAAGCCCACTAATATACTCGTCAATAGCAAAGGTCAAGTCAAAATTTGTGATTTTGGGGTAAGTGGAAACCTCGTCGCAAGTATTGCAAAGACGAACATTGGATGCCAGAGTTATATGGCACCAGAGCGAATTGCAAGCGGAGGCGTTGCCCAAGCTGGTGCTAACCCAGGGGGAGGCACCTACACGGTGCATAGTGATATCTGGAGTCTGGGACTCACTGTTATTGAGTGTGCCATGGGGCAGTACCCGTATCCTCCTGAAACGTACAATAACATCTTCAGCCAGCTGAGCGTAAGTCCCCCTTCTGACCGATTGTACTGGGTTGTTCACTAACAACGTCAGGCTATTGTCGATGGTGACCCACCCGATTTACCAGCAGAAGGTTTCTCGGACGCAGCCAGGGATTTTGTGCGGAGCTGCTTGAACAAGATCCCCAAGCTTCGCCCAACATATGCAATGCTGCTACGCCACGCCTGGCTAGCGCCGCTGTTGAAGCCACCGACGATCTCCGAAGCTGATGAGGAGGAAACCGGTGAAGCTTCGGAAGCGGAGCTAAGCACCCCGGGGGTTGTTGACAGAGAGGTTGCGGGTTGGGTAGTAGATGCAATGGAGAGAAGAAGGAACGGCTCGATGGGTAAGAAAGCGAAGCCTGCGCTTCACGCCGTTCCATTGGACGCGGTCCCGAGTCCTTCTAAGGAGTCCAGCCCTAATTGACCTATTATGGACACGTGATTGTAACCCAACAGCCTCGGCATTTTCTCTTCGTCATACGGACAGTCTTATGCAATAATGTCACCCGCTGAGACCTCATGACTTACTGAGAATGGCTGGAGGTGTGGAAGCAATGCCTACTTTAGCTGCATGGGAACACCAATCGAGTCACGGGGGAGAAGACTTTGGCATCCAACTCGGAAGCAGTAGTATATACCTCACCTCTTCCCTCGAATCCAGTGTGAGTGTGTCCACATATTGCATTTTTACCGCACCGTATTGCAATGGCCAGCCGCAAGCTCAACACTTGGCGCAGACCAAATTCGAACGATGGTCTCTCGTCGGTTTTGACAGCCATTTCCGGGGGTGAGAGAATGATAGGCCTATCATTGTAACAACAACATCTCATACGAAGTACGTACCGTAGTATTCATAGGATTAATTTACACTCGAGGCAGTGGCTTCAATGTTCATCAGTGGAACGTCAAGGCGGTACGATGGGAATGAATCCATTGTTGTTGTTCCCGTCAGCGGCCCCTCATAAGGTAACTAGGTGACTAGGTACCTACCGTACTACCTTACTCACACGTACTTTAGTATGTAGGTAAGGAGTGCCTTACTTTTGCTAGACGCCCGCTTATCTCAGACGGCGGCGTTTCGGATTGAGCGACGGTTCCCGAAACTTACCGGAACCACTTGCTCCGCCTTCCCGATCGTTACTTGAGGATCGACAGCTAGACAACCACCAACCAGATTTAACAATTACTCCGATATCGAGGGCGGGATACACCTTCCCCTTCAATTTCAACCTCGTTCCGATCTTCTCGGACATGATTGTTGAGGTATGTGTGACAGTGTGAGTGTGATGTCTGCCGTGCCGAGCCGAGCTAGAGTATAGTCCACAAGCCAACGTTCCCTCAGCGGTGGCTGAAATAGTGATGTGTGTAAGTATATGAACCATATTCTCCCTTTTCCTCTCAGATTTCAATTTCATCCTAGTAGCTTGCAGTGCAAGGTGTCTTGTCATACTTTCTTTTATTAATAATTTTACTCATGATGTCCTTCAATAAGCTTGCCTTAGGGCTTACCCTCCTTAGTACTCTCTATACATCAACCCTAGCCCTACCATCGCACCCCAAGAAAGATAGCACCAGAGTTCCTTCTGTCGATGGCCGTTTGTTCAATATCAATGGCAAAACTCAATATTTCGCTGGTGTGGAAACGCCCTGAGAATGTGCCTTCTATTGACGCTTATGTTAATAGACATGTAGGGACCAACGCTTGGTGGCTAGGGCATCTTCCGTCCAATGCTGATGTTGATACCGCAGTCTCTCAGATTGCTCAGGTAACCCCCATCATTCCTTTTCGTCAACTCAAGATAGCTGACACCTTGGCAGACAGGATACGATGTAGTCCGTGTCTGGGGGTTTGGCAGCACCAACGACGCCTCGACAGCTCAAAACATCTATTACCAAGTTCTCAACTCCTCGGGCCAGTACTTCAACATGGACCCTACAACCGGTAACTTCAAATCACTCATTATCTCAGTACCACCCTTTCTTTCGATCCCACTAATTCTCCAAGAGGCATTCCCAACCTCGATTATGCCATCGCTCAGGCTGAAAAATACAACCTCAAATTCGTCCTCCCGCTCCTCAACAATTGGAACGATCTCGGTGGCATCAACACCTACACCACCGCCTTCGGCGGCTCCGCAACATCTTTCTACACAGACGAGAAAGCCCAGGCAGCTTACAAAGCTTATGTGAAGTTCATAGTCAACCGCTATAAATCTAGTCCTGCCATCTTTGCCTGGGAGCTCTGCAACGAACCCCGCTGCAGCGGGTGCAAATCGTCCATCATCACAAACTGGGCCTCGGACACTAGCGCGTATATCAAGTCTCTCGATCCGGACCACCTGGTCGCATTAGGTGACGAAGGATGGCTTGCACCTCCATTGGGTGATGGTACCTACGCTTATTCGGGATACGAGGGCGTCGATTTCGCCGCCAACCTCGCCATCAAAACCATCGACTACGGAACCCTCCACCTCTACCCCGACAGCTGGAATTACAACTACACATGGGGCTCGGAATGGATCCAGCAACATGACGCTATTGGTAGATCCTTAGGTAAACCTGTCGTGCTCGAGGAATACGGCTCCCCTATCGCGTCGACGCACATCGCTCTGACCAAGCCATGGCAAGATACCGTCGTACAGGACACCGAGATCGCCATGGACTCAATATGGCAGTTCGCAACGCATCTGCCCAGCGGCACCAATGATGTCGATAATTTCGGAATTTATTACGGCTCAAGCGACTACAAAGTTTTAGGTAACGATCATGTGGCGGCGATGCATGCGAAAAAGCCTGCCTGAAAGCAGTCGATCTATGCTCATTACATACTTTCATTCTTGTTCATATCTTCGACTCTGATATTCGTTTCATGTTCTTCGTCGATCTCTGTTCATTAAATGCTAAATTACATGTAATTTAACTTAAATCAATGCTTTATATTTTTTCATTGAGCAGTCACATTAACAAAATACACATACGACTCATCGACAAAAGTGCGAACCCAGCTAAAACCAGCTACAAGCTCATCAAGCTAGCATAAGTCAAAAACATATGTTTAGCTGAGACTTTTAATCTTTTGATCATAATTGACTTTAAAGCTTTGCTCATGATATTAAGCAAAGCAATGAGTCAATATGTTTTTAAATCAATATAATTACTTTTCTTTAATTTATATAACAATTTTTTTTTTATTCTTACTCGATTTAACACTCATTATGAGTCTATGCAAGATTCTATATATTGTAGCGAGCGTTGCGCTAGCGTTGCGCTCTTTTCATATCTACTATCGCTTTTTTCTGCGCTCTATACTGTAACTGTTCTCAATGCAAGAACTTTATAAGCTTATTTTTTCTTTACCTTCTCTTTCTTTCATCTGATTCTTTAATGACATCACAGTCTGAAATTAATTCAGTATGCTTGTCAAGAGTATCATTCAAATGATTGCTGTTATCACACTCATGATTTCTAGAAACTTTCTCAAGTTCATGATGTTTTCTTTGCATTGCATCATCTTTCATTCTATCTTTCATTTAAAACATGTTAATAAAATATGCTTGATCAACATTTAATCTCTGTTGCATTTGTACATCATCATAATGACATCAAGTACTCATCTTTCATGTAGAAATTGATTGAAGTCAATTTTTCTCATGTGTAACTGCGTCAATAATGCATTGTGAGACTTTGCATGATTTTTGTGCAATCACAAATGTTGATGTGTCATCTTTGATGTCAGATATTGAAAATGAGCTGCATTAAATTCTTCTTTTCAGACTATTCTTCATGTTTGTTTGATTTGTTTCTGTATGAGTGTCAGTTTTATCATCACTTCAATGCATTAATGTTCAATCAACAATAAAGACAAATCATATGCATCATTAATCATTTTGTTCATCACTTTATTTTCAAGTACTTCTGCATGTCTCATCACTCAATATAGCTTCAGCATGACTTTTTAAGATTGAATGCTTTCATGCGCAGTTTAAACTTGTTGCAGACGTGTCTGATTTTTTGTTGATATCATAGCTTTCACTGTTTTCAAAGAAGTCTGATTATTACTGTATACTTTGTATATCTTTTCATGATACTCTTGATTCATTATTGCTACATCTGCAAGATGTTTTGCTTTTGCAACTAATTTTTTCAACTCATCATGATGAGTGATGATTAAAGTCGATTCTTTCAATCTTTTATTTAACTCTCAGTTCATTTTCATCATGATCATTGTAACATCATTTTTGCTATCATTATCATTTAAGTAAACTTTTTGCTTCAATGCAAATATGTTGAAATTATGTTATCTTATTAACATTTTCTTGTTTGCAACTATAATTATCTTCGATGATTCTGATCAAAAAATCACTATGTAGAAATGACTTTGATTCATCTTCATTTACTTAAGTGTTTCTTTCATTCACTTTCACTTCAATTGTAAAGATGTTTTACATAACTTTGATTTTCAATCTTTTTTGAGTATCAAATTGTTGCAAATTCAATGCATTATTACTTTAATAACTTTGTTCAATTTTTGAAAGTTCATGTTTATTATCAATCTTTGTATCAGCTTTTGTAAGTGAATATTTATCAACATCATGTTTATTTTCATCTGTAAAATCTTTGTTAATGTTACATGATAAACATTAATGATCTGTTGCAATGCTTTTTCTTACATTGATCTCAGCTTAATATTCAAACTATTTTGATGATCTTTCACTTTCTGTAATGTATATCATATGATGACTTCATGACTAAGCAAAGAACATGTCATTGCAAAGTATATTTACTTACTTGTCATTATTGACAAGTCTTAAGTAAACTCAATGATTGTCTGCATAATCTTTTGTTTAATTACTAGTTTTGCTTCAACATGATGCATGTAAGTTGCTTATTTCAGCTTGAAGTTCAGTTGAACTTTCAAGATTTTAATATTTGATTTCAAGTTAATCTGATGTTTCATCAGCTTTACATCAACTTTCATATTGAATCATTTAAAAGTTTTCATAAAGTGAATTAACTTATGCTTTGTTATCAAGAATTTGATGTCATGCGTTTTTGATCACTGTTTGCATCTATCATAAATTTCGCTAAAAACTCTGCAATTGCATTTCATAAACTCTTTGTATATTAAGATATTGATGTCATTCATGAATTTTATAAAGCTAGTTTTCAGCTTGATATTATCACATGCTTTTAACAAGTTTGCATTGTAAAACAAATATAATATCAATGATAGCAAAGAATCTTGTGATATGTTAACGTTCATGTTGCATTTCATCATCATATAATCATCAATTATGATCATGATGCGTTGATCTTTCAGAAAGTTCTTCACAAACTCAAGAAACAGTTTAGAAACTTTTCTCTTCTTTATGTCATGTAAGAGTTTGCTGTGCATCATATTGTCAAATGCACTCTTCTCATTCAGACTCAGCAATGAAACTACTCTTCTTCTTGTATTACTTTACACAGTATGTATCTTTTTTGTAATTAATTGCAGAGTTGTATCTATTGATCTGTGCTTGCAAGCTTTCATCTGAATGTTCAATATTGTTACGATTCTAGTCTTCGCCTATTCTTCGCCTAGTCTTCGCCTGGTTTCATTCTAATCGAGCCTAGCGAAAACCTGATCTAGAGATGATATCATTGAAACTCTGCATCATATGTGTAAGACGTCAACTCAATCGAGCCTAGCACAAAACTGAGAAACACACATATAAGAATTGAGTTCTTTTCTGTAGATACTTTTCTTTCTTAGCATTTATCTATTAGTTAAATGACATCTTTATGACTTGCTCTAGATTGATCTTTAACAAATATTAAGTCGTAAGCTTTTATAATATTTTGCAGATGTTTGAATACAATGAACTTCAGTATTTTACTTAGTGTGTTGAATAATACAATTGATTTATATATTTTTGCATTGAAGTAGTTTTTCTTGTCTGACTTTTGCATTATTATTGTGATTGTATTCTTGAACTGAGTTAACTGTATTCTCTTCTGTAAACATTTTTCAAAGAAAGAATGTATTCATTCTGACGTGTCATCAATGAGTCTGCGCATTATTTTATTTATGTATTTCATATATCTTGATGTCTTGTCAGATGTTGCTTTGTAAATGATTCTTTTAATTTCATGATGCATTAATGAAACATCATTTTCAATCAAGAATGAATACTCAAAGTTTATTGTATTCAGCATGAAAATTTCTGAAAATGATGAAAAGTAAGTTTAAAACATCATCTTTGCTTTATTTTGCGCTGTTATGATGATGTTAAAGCACTCTGACTTGATCAGAGAGAAAATTGTTGCTTGAGTCAATGTATTTGCAATTGCATTTCTTGCTCATTTTGCAGTTTTGAACAGTTCTCTTGAAAATTGTTCAACGTTCTGCATGATCTTTTAATATTTACTGTGTTAGTAAATGAGTGACATGCGCAAGGTAAATGCAGACATATTGCAAAAATTTCTCATTTCATTGATTCTCTTTCTATTCTTCAACGCAAGTTTAATTGAGAAGTGCAAAGCATTGAGAATTAAGATTGAAGTGCTCAACTTCATAAATGACATTAACATTCTAGCATACAATAAATTCATTGAAAAAATCTGCAAAACATTGAGCAGAGTGCATGATGTTTACGCGAAATAAGCTCACACTCATGACACAACATTTGCATCAGAAAACATATAAATAGAAAGTTCAATTATTAAGTTGAAATCAGATGTGCAAGTTTTGAAAGTATAATTGAACATGAAATTGCAATGAAACATGCATCTTCACTTGAAGTCTTTACATGAAAGACAATCTTCACAAAAGCAAGATAGATATACTCAGCAATAGTAAGATCAGAAATTGCAGTCTGACATCAGCGAGAAAAAGAGAGAAAGCTGTCAGACAAAGAACGCAGACTTGAAACATTACAGAATCAAACTCTGCATCACGTTGCAAAAATGTTCAAAAGAGTAAGCATCAAAACTCTGAAAGCAGAAATGTACATAAGTTCGCTGCATGTTCATCTGAACATGCTGCAAGACAAAATCACGTTACGCAGTTGAGTTAACAATTATACGCAGAAAATTAAACAAGCATGTGAACTGATACACGCTTGTCTGATGAGTGTTAATCACATCATTTCTCACTTTCTCATTCTTAAGAAAGTGATGCTTCTGAATAACTTAATTCAAGAAGACGCAAAAATACAGTCAAAATGCAAGCAATTAGTTCTCGCTGTGACGATTTCAACTAGCAACAGCATTGCAATAGCACAGTATCACAGAAGTCAGTGAAAGCAATGATGGAAAAAATATAGAAAATGCATTGCAGATGTTTACATCATCTTGACATAAAGATTGCATCTGTTCAACAAGATGATAAAAATGTGAAATGATCTTCAGAAGATTGAAAGCACTCTCATCATTCACATCAAAATTGAACGCATAGATCTGAATGTTTATTTGCACTTCAGAAACATTTCAGATGCAGATAGTGTGCAATGTGATTGTAACTGAGATCATCAAATGATGAAACATGTACTCATGCATTGCTTGAACTGATTGCATTTGCAATCAAGAATGCTACAAGATGTTGACTTCTTGAACTATCAAATAATCATTGCTATCATGAAGAATCTCAAAGCAGCTGCAAGAATGATGATGAAAATGAAGCTTCTGAAGCAATTTAAAGTGACTAAGTCACTCATTCTTTAACATGCAATCAACGCGAACTAATTTAATACATAGTTTCATAATGATAGTTTCAACTGCATGAAGCAGTTGTATAAACAGCGAGTGATTTTCTATCTCAAAAAGTTTTGTTCACTCAATATAAATAGCATAAAGTTTCTCATGAGTTGACTTAATTGATGTCACAAAAGTGTATGAATTTATTATTATTAGATCAGTGATGAAACTCATCTGTATGTGATGCTGACTACAAATCTACTGTCTAGCTACAGTAGAGTCTAGAGATTATCAAAAGTTTGAATGACATCGAGATGCTGCGTGATGATGAAGCGCTGTGCGTTGATTGCATGCAGAGTTTTCGCGATCGCGCAGACTTCAATAATCTCAATGCGCATGCTACAAGCAATCTGCACGCAGATGAGAAAGTCAAATAGAACGCAGAACTACGAGGGAAATCGCTTATGAAAATCATTCGATTCAGTATCTTGTCATCGTGATGACGAGAACTGAGACAGAACACTTTCGCGTTTGATCTGTTGAGAGTGATTAGCAGAAAGAACTGAAATCACGAACATTTTTTAGATCTACATGCTAACTACGTATAGATCTTGTTAAGACTGCGTGTCTGTTACTATGACATGAGCAACTCACGAGACTCGTTAAGTTCGACATGAGCAAACTCGAGAGTCTCGTTAATATCGTTTAACAGACGTTCAGACACAGACATTCTATATGTGAACGATACGCTGGCGAGAAGACTTCGTTAAGAGAAGAGAAACACAAGCGAGTTAGTAGAGAATGATCGAACTACGCTGCCTGATTAGAAGTGTAGCATATGAACATCTCTGCAAGACACGATCGATCTGCATGAGGAAAATCTCTACAGATAACATGAAACAGGTGAGTTGCACGTCTTACAAGCAAAGCGAGCGTTTGCGAGGCGTGATATACAATGACGACGACTGTCGATCTTGAGAATCTCATCTCTTCACTGAGCTCTGACTCTCGAATGCCTTGATGATAGAATCAATCTCTAGTCGAAGACATCGTCTGTATAGCTTGAGAGAACAGTAGCGCATGTCGATGTGATTAGAGAAGAAATTGACTGCGATACATCTGCGACTCATGCTTAAAAAGTAAACTGTCGAAATCTGAGCAGTGAGAGATCTTGTTCATCTTGAACTGTGAACCTGTCGTGAGAAAACTCTCTGAGTAATCTCTCGAGTCTAAGAGGGAAATCAGCATAGAAATCGTGCTCTATGTATGTTACATGCAACGTATACAACATATTTTCAATAAACTTCGTAAATGATATTAACATTCTAGTCTACGACAGATTCACTGAAGAAATCTGCAGAACATTGAGCAAAGCACACGATGTCTGCATGAAATGAGCTTGCACTCATGACGCAACGTTCACATCAGAAAAGTACAAGCTTATGCATTTCACTAGAAAATCGAAGAGGTTCAACATGATGACTAGCATACAAATAGAAAGCTCAATTATCAAATCAAAATCAGACGTACAAGTTCTAGAAATGCAACTGAACATGAAACTGCAATGAGACGCGCATCTTCGACAAATAAAGATGAATCACGTCACAAGAATGCTGACACTTAGTCATCTTGAAGTCTTTACATGAGAAGCTATCTTCACAAAAGCGAGACAAGTATACTCAGCAGTAGTGAGATCAAAAATCACATTCGAAGCATCAATCTGACATCAGCGTGACAAGAAAAATGAACTGTTGAGCAAAGAATGCAGACTAGAAACACTTCAGAATCAGACTCTGCATCACGTAACAGAAGCATTCAAAAGAGTAAACATTGAAACTTTAGAGACAGAAACATACATGAGTTCGCTACATGTTTATCTGAACATGCTACAGAACAAGATCACGTTACACAGCTGAGTCAATGATTGAACGCAAGAGATCAAACAAGCATGTAAACTAATACATGCTCGTTTGACGAAAGTTAATCGCGTCATTTCTCGCTCACTCATCATCAAGAAAATAGTACTTCTGAATGTTTTCATTTGAGAAGATGCGAAGATACAGTCAAGATGCAGACGACACATTCTCTTCTTCACAATGATTTCAACAAGCGATAACATCACAATAATGCAATATCACAAAGATCAATGAAATCAACGATGAGAAAAGTACAGAGAACGCGTTGCAGATATCAATGCAACTTCAGCACAAAGATTGCATCTGAGCAATAAGACAATAAAGATGCGTGATGATCTTCAGAAAGCAGAAAGCATTCTTGCAATGTACATCAGAATCAAACGCATAGATCTAAATGTTTATCTGCACTTTAGAAATGTTTCAGACATGAATAGCTTGCGATGCAACTGCGAATGAAGTCATCAGACAACGAAGCATGTACTCATGCATTGCTTGAACTGATTGCATCTGCGATTAAGAATGTTATAAGATGCTGACTTCTTGAACTATTGAATAATCATCATCATCACGAAGAGTCTCAGAACAGTAGCGAAGATGATGATGAAAATGAAGCTCTTGAAGCAATTTAGAATGACTAGAACACTCATTCTCTAACATGCAATCAACGCGAACAAATTTAATACATAGTCTCAAAACTCACTGTTTCAACTGCGTGAAGCAGTCGTGTAAACTGCAAGTGATTTTCTACCTCAGAGAGTTTTGTTCACTCGATACAGATAGCATAAAGTTTCTCATGAGTCGATCTAATCAATGTCACAAGAATGTATGAATTTATTATTATTATTATTATTATTATTATTATTATTATTATTATTCACTGCGTTTCTGTTTTTTGATGATCTTGCTCTTCTTGTTATATGCTTGAATGTACTTTGCTCAATCGTTAATGATTCAACAGTTTCTTTTCATTTATTGCATGCTTTTGATGATTTTTATACACTTCTTCGTTCATTCTGCTTTGATCATTTCATGTAATCTTGCTTAAAGAGTGAAAATCTTAACAATCTTCTTCAATGCATTCAGCAGTTACTTGATGTACTCATTTATACATTGACATCTTATTTCATGATTCAACAGTGATTTTAACATTTGTTCTTTCAAAGTATTAATAAATTTCTCTTCATTCATTGTTTTTCAGTTACAACGCGATTTTCGCGCTGACTCTTTGCAAACTCTGAAATTTATAATTGTTTGTATCAATAAATGATCTGAAAAGTTTTTCATTTCTTCATTGATTTTACATCATATTAATTGATTCATAATGTTGTCTATCATGAAGATCAAATTTATTGTCATTTGAGATTCTTGATAATTTCTCATAATTATGTCTTAAAATAATGTTAGTGATGCATCAATGTTTGTGATCATTTTAATTAACTCATTCAACAATAAATGTTATCTTGAGTAGAATGATTCTTCTTATGTGAAATGATGCAGATTGAAGTCTTTTACAAAAATGCTTTCTTTTGACATATATAACATCTTTTTGATGTCTGAAAGATTTTCTTTTTCATGAATGATTTTATGATCTTTGAATGATGAATTGTATGCTTCATGAATGTGTATAGCTTTCTGAATCATCTGTGCATCATCTATTAATGTTTATAACATAATTGTGTTTACATTCTTGAAGTATCATGTTGAGTATCAAATGTTGCTGTCGATTTTCTTATTTATGTAAAAACAGATTCTATCTTCATTATTCTTTAACATGAAGTTGACAGTTGTTGAACAGTATACTTTGAAAATGTCATCAAATCATCAGAGTTCTTGAAGAATCAAAATGTCATAGTTCTTTATCTTTTTCTCATGTAATAGCACTATCATTATCTTGTTTCTGAACTTGTGAACGTTATACTGTAGTATTCAAAGCTTCTTTTGCTGAAACATTAAAGTTCACATTTCAGACTGTTTAATGTTCTTTTGAATGTTTGCAAAGTGTTTGCTTCACTTGTAAGATTCTTAACAAAAGATGATATTAACAATGACGTGACTAACATTGATTTCAATTCATTTAATCTTGACTTCTTGATCAAGTGATTCAGTATAATGTTTTCTGATATGATGATTGCGCTGAACAGATGACTTTCATTCATTAAACATCTCTGCTTTCTCTTCAAGTCATTGTTCATCAATGATTTCAGATTAATAAATGTTTCTGTGAATGTCTTTAATATTACTGTCTTGAGTTTTTTCTGTTCTTGTATGACATGATATAAAGATCTGTGCTTTATGACTTTCTTTATTCTTTCTTTTTCAGCTTGTTGTTTATGACATTGAGAGTCAAAGACTTTGTATGTATCTCAATATGCTTCATATTTTCACATGTCTTAAGTCTGTTTGTGAAAACAGTGCTTCAAGCAATGATTCAGCATGCAGTAAACACATCTTTGTTTGTTTTTGCATTCATACATCTTGTGATCATATTCTTGATACTTTAGACATTGATGCACTCTGCAGTTCAAGTTGTAGAACTGTGTGATCTTTATATTGATTTCATGACATACTTTCTCATTGATCAGCTTGTTTATCATCTCAGCGCTGACTATGTATATCATCAGCAAGATGTATCTTTTCTGCTCACTCTTCTTTGTGAGTCACTTAATCTTCTTGATCATTATTTCTGAATGTATATCTTTATTGATCTTGATGAGCGTTCTCACTTCTTTCTTCTTTATGTTCTTAAACATTTCTTTAACTTTAATCTCATGTATCACTATTTTAAAACTAATTTCGTATAAACATGCATTTGATGATATTTTTTTGATTTAAAAATTATTTTTCTTCAATGTTCTTTTGCTGCTCTTCATCTTGATTCAAAATATCAGCAGTTTTAATTATCTTTTCATCGTTTCTATGTTCTTGCGCGTTGACAATGTCTTGTTGATGTCAATTTCTCTTACTCATCTTACTATGTTCTTTATTATTATCATTATGATTCTTTTTACTTCTTCTTTCTCTTTGATGAAGATTTTTACTTCAAATTTCTCACAATGATTTTGCATTGACAATGATATGTCAACATTAAACACAAGATGACTTTCAAATGATGTTGTCAACTTCATACTCACTTTCTTCGCTTAACTGTCAACATGTTTTCTCTTCTTTATGAACTCTTTTTCAAGTCTGTTTGTTATTTTTTTCAATCTCTTCAGCTGATTCTTCATGCGCTGATTAACAGTCAACGCAGTGACATGTTGATGCATCAGCTTTTTTATCATTTCTGTCAAACTTCTCATTTTCTTTCAGAGCATCAGCTCATTGTTTCTACGTTCATTGAACTCATAAAGTACTTGCAGCTTGTGTAATTCTCTTTGTATATCTTTTGTCTTGACTGAATTCTTCTGCAAGATAGCAATAATCACTTTTCATTCACTCATTAATATCATGTCAACAACACTTCTCATCTGCTCTTGATGATTGAAATGAAGCGCAAGCATCATGTTGATGATGTGCTCTGTTTGAGTGAGTATTTAAAGTTATTATTCATATTTAAACAATGAATATTGCACATTAATCTTTTATATAACACTATTGTTTGAGTTTTCTTAAACTGCTTCAAATGATATTTATACATCATGCATGCATTGAATAAACTCATCAGTACTGAGATCAGTTTTGTGAAATCTGCTTAAAGTGCTTTGTTTGAAATTTCAGAAACATTTGACACTTTGTTTACTTTTACTTGTTTAATTACTCACTTCATTTCATTCTTTGAAATGCATAAATTTAATGATACTGTTAAAAATATAAATGAATTTGAAATGTTATTGACATCTTTTTATGAAAGTAAAGAAAAGAATTTTTCTTGCAACATTTTGATTTTTTTTTTGTTTTTTTCAGAAGTATAACGTTTTTTATTAAATCACTATCTGTTTTACATTTTCTTAATGTGCAAGACAATAAGTTAAAGTCAGTTATTACTATTCTGAGTAAGATAATGCAACTACTTTGATACATGAAATATAAAGCAATTGCATTAAGCATTTTCTATTAAAAAGAGTAAGAAACGAACAATCACAACGCATGCATCACAAATTTTGAAAAAGAGCACTACAAACAAGACAGAGTGAATCTAGAAGACAATTAAACAATGATGAATTGCATGAATTGCAGCAATGCTGATTCAAAGATGATTGCAAGCGACGTTGATTTATCACAAGAAAACAGAGATGCAAGGTTGAAACACTCACATGATGATGAAGAGAACGTTGCTAATATTATTGATCTACTAATAAAGATATCAACGTTAGAGAAAAAGAAGAGCAAAGATCATTCATGAAAAGAGATAGCATTGAAGCTGATTCAACGTCTTCGACTTGATTCAGAAGAAAAACATCACGTGAATCAGAACGCATTCATCGCGAAGAATGTACAGAAACTAAAGACATCAGTTCAACTGCTTAACAAGCAGTTGCATACACAGAAAAACACACGTCTTTCAACAAAAATCACGTCATGAGTGAACGTGACAAGAGAAGAAATAGCAACGAGAAAGCAACGTTCTAGAAGTGACTCATTGTCGCTTCGCAAGAAACGAGAAGTCATGATTAAGATAATGAACAAAAGAGAAATAAAAGAGATACAGAAGAAGTTGATTGAACAAATTCTACAGAAAATCGCAGATGTGTTGACAGATCAAAGAGATCTAATCGTGTTACTTTGCAAGCTGAGCAGCGATGACATTTTTCTTCACGCAGTTAGCTCAGATGCTTAAGCAAATCTGAAAAAGACTCAGACGTGAGTAAAAGAAATCGTGAGTTCAACATGCGTAGCACGTCAAATCTTTGCAATGCTGACACATGAAGTATGCACTACAATAGACATGAGCAATCAAGAAAAGATCATTGAAAGATTGATAAAAAATAACGTGAAACTTCATAAAGATCTGAAAGTTCTAAGAATAGTCTGACTCAAGAAGATAGCAGATAGCGAAAAGACTCATTTGTCACTCATTGTAAAGATCGCAATCAAAGCGATGATGAATCGACTAATGAACATGAGCATGCTGAACTCATATCAAGAATGTGCATGCAAGCTATTTGAAAAGAACTGTCGCATCACACAATGCTTCAGATGTCACGAATTTGATCACATGACTAAGATCTGCAGAAAGAATCAGCGCTGCGAAAAATGCGCAGACAAGCATCACATAGAGAAGTGTGTAATGTCTTTGAATAGAAGACGTTACATCAACTGCAACGAAAATCATGAACTCTGAAGACACATCTGTCTCAAGTGACAACAGCAAATGAAACAAGCGTTTGAAATCTATAGAAACAGATCATTCAAATACTCTGAAACGTCTAAATACAATTGCACACTCTTCTCGCTGTCTCTGAACTCTTTAGATTCAATGAACTCTTCAGATTCAATGAATTCTTTTGATTCAACGAACTTCTTGAGCTCAGCAACAATCATGCTGAAAACATGCAGTTGAATCGCTGATGAATCAGCTTGACAAATAGTAGAGATCAAGAAGAGATGAGTCGATCTTTTCTCTTGCGTGAGTAGTGACTCAGACAAGACGACATCTGAGCAGATTCAGAAACGTTCAATCAGAAAGTGAGAAAGATCGTTGATGATTGAAAGCATACAAAGAGTCTTCTCATCGCAGAGTTAACAACAGTTACAAATAACTTTATGATGAAACAGTCTTTTTTACAAATTCTACAGTACAACATCAGAAAATCATTAAGAATTCAAGAATCATTTCTAATTGACAGAGAAGTTCGCGAATTCAACATAGTAGCTATACAGAAGCAAGATCACAACAACAATGACTTGCAGTCATTTAGCTCAGCACACAACTTCTTTCACCTAGTGAAAAACTCGTCATCTCAATCAAGAACATGCATATACGTTAACAAATGTTTAAGACTCAATCAATGAATAGTAGAAACAGCTGAGTCAGACATTTGCTCAATCAGAATATTAACTTGCAACACAGATGACAAAACGCAGACGCTAAAACTTCTAAATGTTTACAATTCATGCTCATTGTTTACTACATTTACATAAAGATCTTCAACCATTTCTCGTTTGAATGAACTACTCAAGAATGATTGTGAACAATTGATTGTAGAAGATTTCAATCTACATCATTCTCATTGAGAGAGATGAAGATGCTTCACTCATCATACAATGATTGATACTCTACTAAACATCATTACAAACGCAAGACTGAAATTATTACTGAAATCAGACATTATTACTCACGAAGCTCACAATTAATTTATGATGATTGATTTAGTCTTTAGCAGCGAGAAAATACAGTTCATGACATGCAAGTGCAAGATACAAATCAATCTGCATCAGAAGTTGAATCATCTTTCAATCATCACAGAGCTATGTTTACAAACAATCTCAGTGCAACTCTTGACTCGACAACTTTGAAAGAAAATGAATACAAAAGCATTGAGTGCTTATCTGCAAATACATCTATCTTTGAAACGCTCTCTAGACGACAAGACTATGATGAATGTCAGAGTGTTACAGAAAATCATCGAGAAATCTATCTTCTTGACAAAGTCATCAAATTGAGCAAGAGACTTTTGAAATCAAAGCTGCTTCGAAGTAGTAATGAAATCAAGATGACTGCAAATCATATGAAAAACGCAAGATACATTAAAAGTGTGAAATGAATATCTGAAGCACAATGATCATAAAAACAAGATCATTTGACAAATGAAATGTGCACACTTCAAAACACAAATGCATGAGTTGAGCAAAGCACTCAAATCAATATGATGCTTTGCAAAATGAGCTAGAATCGAAAGTCAGCTATCTAAAAAGCTTTCTCAGTTTTCATCACTGAAGTGAAGCGACATCGATCATATGACAACGACGTTCGAGGAAAAAATCGAGATACTGCAAGAAAAGTTCTTTCTCTCATCTTCTTAAGCGAATGTCAGCGACATCGCAGAATCATTCATATCTCTGACAGTCTCATTCAATTCACGCATCACAGAAGATGAAGTGAAGCAGACAATCAGATGAGTAAAAGCAGACAAAGCGTTGAACGCTTCAGATATTTCAAACAGAGTGCTTCAAGTGAGTCTTGCAGAACTGATCTCAGTATTGACGAGTTTATTCAACGTATGCGTAATACACAAGTATCATTCGAAGCAGTTCAAAAAGACTCAGACAATAGTACTACGCAAATCAAAGAAAAGCGACTATATCAATTTGAAGACGTATCGACTCATTGCTTTGCTCAATATCATGAGCAAAGCGCTGAAGTCGATCATGATCAAAAGACTGAGTGACATAGTCGAGACTCATTGCATGCTATCAAATGCTCAAATGAAAGCGAGACGCAAGCAATTCGTGATCTCGACGTTAGATCTACTAATAGATCAAGTTCACACAGTGTGAGACTGTGAAATCAAATATGTAATCTTCATGCTAAGCTTAGACATCATCGAAGTGTTCAATTGAGTCTCACACGTCAGACTTCTGCACACGTTGAAAATGAAAAGAACGTCAAGCTACATAATTGAATGAACATGCAGCTTTCTAAAGAATCGAAAGATGTCGCTAATATTCAATGAACAAACAAGTGATATACGCGAGATAAACGCAGACATATCACAGAGATCTCTCATTTCATCAATTCTCTTTCTATTCTTCAACGCAAGTTTAATTAAAAAATGCGAAGCATTGAGAATTAAAATTGAAGTGCTTGACTTCATAAACAATATTAACATTCTAGTCTACGACAGATTCATTGAAGAAATCTGCAGAACATTGAGCAAAGCATACAACATCTGCGCGAAATGAGCTTGCATTCATGACGCAACGTTTGCATCAGAAAAGTACAAGCTTACGCATTTCACTAGAAAATCAAAGAGATTTAACATGACAACTAGCATATAAATAAAAAGCTCAGTTATCAAATTGAAATCAGACGTACGAGTTTTAAAGATGCAACTGAACATGAAACTGCAATGAAATGCACATCTTCAACAAATAAAGACGAATCACGTCACAAGAATGCTGACACTTAGTCATCTTGAAGTCTTCACATGAAGAGCTATCTTCACAAAAGCGAGATAAGTATACTCAGCAGTAGTGAGATCAGAAATCGCATTTGAAGCATCAGTCTGACATCAGCGCGACAAGAAAGATGAACTGTTGAGCAAAGAATGCAGACTAGAAACACTTCAAAATTAGACTCTGCATCATGTAGCAGAAGTGTTCAAAAGAGTAAACATCGAAACTTTAAAGACAGAAACATACATGAGTTCACTACATGTTCATCTGAACATGTTACAGAACAAGATCATGCTACACAGTTGAGTCAATGATTGAACGCAAGAGATCAGACAAGCATGTGAACTAATACGCGTTCATTTGACGAGAGTTAATCGCGTCATTTCTCGCTTACTCGTCATCAAGAAAATAGTACTTCTGAATGTCTTTATTCAAGAAGATGCAAAGATACAGTCGAGATGCAGACAATGCACTCTCTTCTTCACAATGATTTCAACAAGCGATAGCATTGCAATAACGCAGTATCACAAAGATCAATGAAATCAACGATGAAAAAAGTACAGAGAACGCGTTGCAGACATCAACGTAATCTCAGCACAAAGATTGCATCTGAGCAATAAAATGATAAAGATGCATGATGATTTTCAGAAAGCAGAAAGCACTCTCACAATGCACATCAGAATTGAATGCATAGATCTGAATGCTTATTTGCACTCTAGAAATGTTTCAGACATGAATAGTTCGTGATGCAACTGCAAATGAAGTCATTAAACAATGAAGCATGTACTCATGCACTGCTCGAACTAATCGCATTTGCGATCAAGAATGCTACAAGATGCTGACTTCTTGAACTATTGAATAATCATCATCATCACGAAAAGTCTCAGAGCAGTAGCGAAGATGATGATGAAAACGAAGCTCTTGAAGCAATTTAGAGTGACTAGAACACTCGTTCTTTAACATGCAATCAACGTGAACAAATTTGATACATAGTCTCAAAACTCACTGTTTCGACTGCGTGAAGCAATCATGTAAACTGCAAGTGATTTTCTACCTCAGAGAGTTTTGTTCACTCGATACAGATAGCATAGAGTCTCTCATGAGTTGATCTAATCGATGTCACAAGAGTGTATGAATTTATTATTATTATTATTAAAAAGAGTAATTTAAATTCTTGCAGATTAAATTTATATTATTTTTATCTGATTTAATTTGATTTGATTTGATTTGAATTCATACATTCTTGTAACATTGATTTAGGTTCAACTCATGAGAAAAACTATGCTATGTATATCAAATGAATAAAACTCTCTGAGAGAGAAAATCACTCATCAACTACACAACAACTTTGCATCGTTGAAACAATAAAACTAACACTGTGTTATCAATAATGAATTTATAGCTTTTATTCAGCGCGTGACACTTGAGTAAACTTTTACAAGTGTCTGTGCTGTTTATTGTAATGCATCGTCTTTATTCTGCTCTTCATTGACGATATTTTATACAATGATGTTTTAATTCAATTCTTGATTCAAAGATGAAAAACGTTTCTTTGCATTCATGATGCTCATGATTGTAACGCAGAACTGCGTTCTCTTGCTTAATGATTATCATTCATTGAGCAGAGAAATGTGTGATGAAAGAAAGATGCACATGATAAGAAGATAAAGTATGATTGTATTAAATAACTCTTTTCTTCTCTTGATTTGACTTATGTCACATAAACGTTGAATAAATTGTTAGTATAAACATGCAATTGCAATCGTTCAATGCTTAGCTGATTGATAGTAGAAATGCATTCTGATTGCTCTCATGCACTCTCGATTTTTCATATAGATAAATGTATGACTTGATGTCAAGTAAAGAAGATGAGCTTAAGTTTTCTCAATATATCAGCGTGATCAACAAGTCACTACTTCTTCAAGCACATGTAGTCACAAACTCAAGACTCATCATCTGATTTATTTATTCTATCTGATATCTTTTCATCAATTACTTGACAGCACTGTCGATGTGATGAAGATGTTTTGATATCGATGTAGTCAACAAGTTGCAAATTCTTCAATTACTTGTAATCATGACTCTCAGACTCTTCATCTGAATCAACTATTTTACTAGTAGTATCTTTTCATCTTTTACTGACATCAACATGTCATTAATTCTCTTTGTAGATTGATTGTAACTGTTAAAAGAGAATGTTGTTGCATGAGTGAAAACTCTGCATGATGACTTTTCTGATCATGCAACGTTCTAACATCATTTGAACTGCGTTGAATTAAGATCTCTTGACTCTTTTGACTTCTATTTGAAACAGAATAAAATCAAAAGATTTATAGTTAACATCACATACAGATGAATCTCATTGTTAATCTCATTTTTATCTGATATAAATTAATAATAGAAAACAATTTATTGCAGATTTCAAGATAGAAATTGAAGAATCTTTACACTAAAGTTATTGTTTATGTGAAACACTTTAAGTAAGAGATTAAAGAAATATTTAAGTGATGTCAAGTGAATTTTCTAGAAGTTTGAAGCTCAAAACTCGGAAAAACTCTTTATGAAAAGAAATATAAAGAGTCGCTTTATGCGCTTTTTCTCATCTCATTTCGCGAATAGTAACATGAAACTTAGCAGAAGCAATAGCTCAGCGTCAGAACTCAAAACGTCAACGATAGAAATCAAAAAGTTAATGTTAGAAATTAAAATAAATTTATAAAATGAACTTAGCATGAGTTCATCAATAAGCAAACAACTGCAGAACGACATTGTTGATTTATTTTACAGTCAACAAAAATCACTCACATCAGCAAATAGAAAAACGCAATACATGTTTAGTTCACTTGATGCATTGATGCTAAATTCACATGCAAATGCACACAATGACAAGAATACAATCAATCTGCAAAATGTAAATTCGCAGCAAAAAGAGCAAACATGAGCGATTGTGAAATTCAAAGAAATGAAAAAGCGAAAAGCGATGAAAAGTTCGCAAAAAGAAGCTAGCATCGAAGTTAGTACTAGCAAGTGCTACGATGTCATCTTTAAAGAGATGCAGATAAAAAGACTGCGCGAAAGAATTGAATTTGCAATCAATCAGCTAAGACAAGCAATATCAGAACAGAAAGAAACTATAAGTCATAGCTTAATTTACATTCAAAAAGCATGCAACAAAAACATAGAAAACTCAATTCAGAAGTAAATTAATTAACTTTAAAGTTAAACAAATAACAAACTGAAAATTATTCTACAATTGATTCAACAAAATGTTGAAAACATTAAAAAGAGAATTAATGCAAAGCAAATGACAAAGAATTCGCAAATCTTGTAAAAGACGCAGATTTCACAAACATTGCAAGTCATGCAAAATTCGTAAAAATCAACGCAGAAGCTTACATATGTGCAAAAAGCAGCTTAAGTCACAAGTGCAAATGCAAATGCAAATGCAAATGCAAATGCAAATGCAAATATAAATGCAAATGCAGATAAATAAAATCTGATTATCAAGAAATTCTCATTCAAATCACAAGAAATATCATATCATGAAAGAAGATTTATTGTCAATCTCAAAAATGAAAACTGAATGTTAAAGATGATGAAAATGCAAGATTCAATAAATAACACATTAAAAAAGAAGTTGATAACAAGATTTATTTATATGAGATTGTCATAATGAATTGACTCATAGAGATTAAATCAGAAGCTAAAGTCAGAAACTAAAGTCAAAGACTGAGTTGAAGATCAAATCTGAATTAGCTCTAAAACTTTATGACTTTGTCAAGACATCATTTAAACTACGTCATATTTTCAACTTAATATATCATGAATTATGTTGTGTTCAACTTGACAATGCTTGATAAACTTTCTATAGTTGATCGATTTTCTTGAGTTATTGAGAACTTCTTAATAATTAACTCTATCATAATATATACTCATTCTGTGTCTGCTTAGAATATTACATTGTCATATCACTCTTATAGATCTCATCTATTCATTTAGTAAACTCAATCATTACAGTTCTAATTATTTCAAACTCTTCTTAAAGATGATGATTTGATATTCAAGCATAACAACAGCAATGCAATTGCAACAAAGTTGAAACGACAATGTCTTAATCTCATGTGACATCATATCAGAAAATAAACGTTGCATAATTGAATCAGAAAGTGAAGAAGCAGAGAATGAACTCTCTCTTGATATTAATGAACAGCTGACATGAACAATGCTTCAATGTGATGAACTGCAAAAGAAACAGAAGTTAGTAGCTATTCAATCAAAGATTGAGACTCTGCAAGTTGTTGAAACTGTTAGAAATCGATCTAGAGCGAGTCATAGAGATGTCATTTAACTAATAGATAAATACTAAGAAAGAAAAGTATCTACAGAAAAGAACTTGGTTCTTATATGTGTGTTTCTCAGCTCTGTGCTAGGCTCGATTGGGTTGACGCCTTACACATATGATGCAGAGTTTCAATGATATCATCTCTAGGTCAGATTCTCGCTAGGCTCGATTAGAATGAAACCAGGCGAAGACTAGGCGAAGAATAGACGAAGGCTAGAATCGTAACAGAAACAACAAAGAGAAGTCATTAAGCTTTCACTTAAACTCTCATGAAGAATTCAAACAATCTATGCATCATCTTCATAGTGTTGACGATGACAAAACAAAGTCATCATGAGATTGTTTTGCAGAAGTGAAGACTCTCAATATCTTTGAAGAAGTATCATGACAAAATCATAAGAGAACATAAAGAATGAATTCATGATGTTAAAATCTTATTTCAAAATATCTCTTGACATTTTGAAAGTGATGAGAAAAAGATTTTGTACTGTATGATTTATTTGAAAAGTGAATCAAAGAAACTGTTATGAATATGTCAGAATTGATTAAAGCTAGTCAACAATTTAGTCGAGATCTGATTTAGATTTGACTCAAATTTAACTCAGATATGACTCAGCATCTTTTTTCTTCTTTAGCATCTTTTAAATCAGCTTCTATTGTCTTCTAGATAAACACACTTCTTTGTGTTACAAGTAGTTAACAGATGTCTATGACAAACACATTTCTTTGTGTCATAAACATCTTTCAAATAAACATCTTTCTTGTGTTTCAACACGTTCTTTTTGAGACTAGTGTTGAATTTGAGTAACTACTATATAAAGCATGTTCTTCTTGCCTTTTGTATCTTCTTTCTTCTGTATTCTTAAAGTCTTAGTTATAGCTATCTTTATAGATCAAACATTCTAGTCATGCACACACTCTGATTAGTTTCTAGACATGATTTCAACATTACTTTAAGAATTCATTAATCACATGATACTGATCTCATTACTCATTCAAATTCACTTGACTGACAACAAGATGAGTATAAAGAAATTTATGTATCTGATAATCAACAACATCGAAAGACAGAACAACATCAAGAAATCAATAGAATCAACGAGAATATATGATCATGTGATTGCTAGAGAATCTATCGCTCAGTCAGTAGCATCAGTTCAAATCGATTAATAGAATCAATGATAAAGAATCTTCGTTAATTGCTTGAGAATCACAAAAAACTTTTTCAAATCAGCAACACTCTTCTTTGAAGACTAAACACTTTAACAAATGATCTCACTATCTACTGTTGAGCATCATCATTCGCTTGATCATCAAAATCTTCATTATGATTCAATCATTTGTGAATACTCAACTCGATTTCTTCAAGAGTAATTAAAGCTTCGATTCAGTCATTTATCTTAAGTTATCTTCTCATTTATTGAAATTTCTTAGAACTGACTTTGTATGAAAACATCGTCAATTCTTGTCTCACTCTCAGACATTCAATGAATCTCTGAAAGTCTCTACTCTCTGAAATATCAAAAATGTAAAGCAGCTATAACACTGAGTCAAACAAGACTCAGAAGTTTTTCTAGAAGATTTAAACAATCTTCGAACTCAATGAGATTTAAATGTAAAAGCTTGTGAGCTATTTGATAAAATACTCAGCGAACAGATATGAAAGACTCGTTTCAAAGAAATTGATCAAGCAAAAGAATAATTGAATCTAAATCTTAAAAAGCTTCAAGATCAGATGATGAAACTACAACATCGACTGCGATTGACTAAAAAAGATACTTTTACTTCTTTCATCATGTTCAATTCATTCAAGCGATTTCAAAAGCTTTCAAATTCATCTCTATTTACTGATGAAATAGAATCTTTCTGAAATGATTGACAAGAAAAGATTCATGACAAGCTAGAGATCAACGTCGATCATTTCAATACTGATAAAGTCATACTGATTTATATTCACTTTAGAATCAACGAAAATGCAGTCAAAGCTACTTTAGCTTGATGTCAACACAATTCATTGAGTTTTTATAAAATGATCAATAATTTGTTAAATGAACTTGCTCAGCTATACGATGATTTCGACAAAGAGACAAACTTTCGAAGAGAATATGCTAATCTCATTCAAGAAAAGAGCAAATTTAATGATTTCTATTCAATGTTTCAACGTCTGTTCTTTTATTTAGAATATTACGAAAAACAATTGATCATTGATTTACAAGACAAGATAGTTTATCATCTTCATGCAGCTTAAAGTAGTCAATTGATTCAGATTAAATCTCTCAATGAAATTCATAGTTATCTGATTCATTTGAACAATGAGCATCGAGTCATGAATGACATCAAAGAAAAGAAATTCTTGATCAAAGTCAGAAAGCAAGTCATCTTTGCTGAGAAATGAGATTCATTGAATCTCTATAGAAAGATCGAAGTCACTACACTTGTCGATCATTCAAAGTCGCGCAACGCGATTTTAACTAACGTCAAAGACATTGATCTACAAGCTGAAATCTGTTTCACCTGTCACAAATCAGATCATACTTCTAAAGAGTGCTTTAATTGATCGAAAGTCAATGCATTAAAAGATAATGAGTTTGATTAATCTACATTGAACTTTGAGTTCAATTCTGATTCAAAAAACTAACTATCTCTTTCAGAATCATTGAAGAGATAAAGATCATAGCTTTGTGCAGTCAAATCGAAGTTCTATTGAAAGAAAATTATTTTGAAAAGTCATTTCTGATCAATGCTTCTTTTATCTCTCAGAGCAATTCTTTCAGCCTTCGCTCTTTGATAGATAGTGATTTCGTCGTCTACACGCTAATACATGACAAACTAGTCAATAAGATATGTCAGAAACTTGAAATACAATTTATATTACTAGCAAAAAAGAAGTTAATATGAGACTATGATGAAAAGCTAGCTAGAAAGACTATTACTCATAAGATTCTACTCAATCTCACGATTGAAAGTCATAAGAAATTAACTATGTCAATGCTGATAGCTGATATCAAGCATCATGAAGCTATATTGAGCAAACTCTGAATGAACAAAAATGAGATATTATTGAACATGAGGCATGATACTATCATATTCTTTGATCAATTAGATATTTCTATTTCGGTTTTTTCAATCTCGTCAAATACAAAGCACTTAAGTTGATTGCAATCAACTTCAATCTCTTCAGCAGCTCACAGCAAGATCTTTAAGATGCTCAAGCACTCAGTTTCATTCATTCAGAAAGAGTCATTCTTGATTCAAAACATAAACGTCATCTCTTTTCAAGTATTAGTAAAACGAAAAAAGAAGAATCAGACAGAGATTTTTGCTATGTTCATCAAAGACATCAATAGAAAATTTGTCTACAATATTCAATGTGAACTAGATGTCATAAACGTCTTTTTTACTGATGAAATGACTCAGAATCTGAAAGATATTAAAGTCAAGTTATCATTGAAATATTAGAATTTTCTTGACGTTTTTGATCGAGCTCAAGCAGACAAGCTATCGTCTCATCATTTGTATGATCATAAGATAAAGCTTACTAGTGACGCAGCGTCATTTCGCTGTCAAGCATATCAAATGTCTCTCTACAAGTTTCAGAAAGTAAAGAAATATCTGAACAAGAATCTTTTCAAAGAATTTATAACTTCTAGCAAAGCTTCATATTTCTCATTCATTCTATTCATCTTAAAAGCAAATGAAGATCTACGATTCTGCGTTGACTATCAAAAGCTCAATGCTATTATCAAAAGAAATCGCTATTTTCTATCACTCATAGATGAAATGATTGATAAAATAGTTGATTGCAAGCATTTGACTCAATTAAATATCATTTTGACGTTCAATAAACTACGAATGCACTCTGATAGTGAGAACTATACTATCTTTATTATCGCTTTAAAAGCATACAAATCAAAGATGTTACTCTTTGAACTTATCAATGATTCAATCTCGTTTCAGCAGTATATGAATGATGTTCTATGAAACTTTCTAAATGACTTTTGTCAAGTCTATCTAGACAACATTCTGATCTACAGCAAAACTCAACAAGAACATAAACAATATGTTAAGATGATATTAGCTCATCTACAAGAAGCTGATCTACAAGTAGACATTTGAAAGTGCGAATTTGATGTAGAAGAAATGATCTTCTTAAAAGTCATAGTGTCAGAACAAAATCTTTGTATGAACTCTATCAAAGTGAAAGTCATAGTCAACTGAATCACGTTGACTAATCTAAAAGAAGTACAGAGCTTCGTGAGATTTATTAACTTCTATCATCGTTTCATTAAGAACTTCTCGAAGCTAGTTAAATCATTCACTCAGCTGACGAGAAAAGACACGTCTTTTGTTTGAAACAAAGTCTGTGTTCAAGCTTTTGATGATTTAAAGAAACAAGTCAGCTCGATCTCAGTTCTACGACATTTTGATTCAAAACGACAGACTATTCTAGAAATCAATGCATTGAACTACGTCAAAGAAAATATTTTATCTCAGTACAACGACGAAGATGTTCTTCATTCGATAGTCTTCTACAGCAAGAGCATGATTTTCGCTGAATGCAACTATCACATCTATGACAAGAAATTGCTAGTCATTATTCAATGCTTTGAACACTGAAGACTCAAGCTAGAATGCACAGAGCTGCTCATTCAGATGTTCATCAATCATCAGACTTTAAAGATTTTCATGAAAAACAAACAGTTAACTCGACGTCAAGTCAATTATTTAGACATTTTATTCAAGTTTAACTTTCAGATCATTTTTCAATCAGACAAAATGAACTTTAAAGTCAATGCTTTAATCAGAATGTCTCTGATCAACATCTTTGAATCAACTCAGCGTACTGAAGATTGCTATCAGATTATTTTGACACTTGATAGAATAAATATTCTAGCTATTGAATCTGAAGTTGATCTTTATCAGCAAGTAAAAGATGTCAACAAGATGAATGAGCTTTGCAATGAGTATAAACAAGCTATAAGCGAAAACAAGCTCAAGCTACATAGCACTGAATTGAAGCACTGCAAGATCGTTGACGACGTTCTGTTCAGAAAAGATTTACTGTAAGTTTCTGAGAATATGCATACGAAATTGCTGCAGAAAATTCATGATCAATCATTCATCTCTCACTTCAACAATAGAAGAATGATTGATCTAGTTCAGCGCTTCTACTATTGATCAAATCATTGAGCAACGATTAAACAGTACATTCAAAACTATCATGTCTGTCAACAAAGCAAGACATCTAGAAATAACATCAATGAACTTCATCATTCTCTTTCGATTTCACAGAAACGCTGAAAGAATATAGCTATGAACTTCATTACTGAGCTATCTCTATCAGAAGATTATAATGTCATTTGCACAATCATATGTTAACTCATCAAGAAACGTCACTATGTTCTCTGTCATTGAGAAAACAATGACATCTCAGTTGAAGAAACGATTTGAATCATGCTATGAAACGTTTATCGACTTCATGATCTATCTAGTTCTATTGTTTCAAACAGAGACTTTCAATTCATATCAATAATGTGACAAAGTCTTTGTAAGTGACTAAGAATCACAGCTAGTCTATCAACAGTCTATCATTCTGAGATCAATGATTAATTGAAACAAGTTAATCAAGATGTTGAACGCGAATTAAGAATTTACTGTAACTACATGCAGAATGACTGAGCGAAATGACTTTTCATGATGAAATTCAGCGAGAATTTCAATATCTTCTTGATCATCTCAATGACTTTGTTCTACTTCAATAAGAATTTTCACTCACGAATGAGTTTCGATTCAGATACGACTGACTATGAAACAATTCATGAACGTCTTGAAGCTAAAAAAGCAGATGATATTATCATTTGAATGAAAGAACTTCTTATCTTCAATCATCAGCAATTGAAAAAGACGAAGCAGATCATCAAAGCTCAGATCAATAAACATAAATGAGACGTCATTTATGAAGTAGACGACTGAGTTTGATTATTCTCTAGAAACATAAAGATAATTAAATCATGTAAAGATTTGAAAGACAAACAGCTAGAACTTTATCAAATCACTATCAAAGTTGAAATCTTCTATCATCTTCATTTATCAATAAGCATGAAGCAGCTGCATTCAATGTTCAGCTCAAAGCTATTACGTTCTTATTCTTAAGACTCATTATCAGAACAGCATTCAAAATCTTCTAAATCATTGACAATTGAGAACGATGATCATTGAAAGATAGATGACATTTTGAACTCTAGACGCTATTGAGATTAAATATAATACAAAGTCAAATGAACAGAACTAAATCAAGACGATGAATGATACTATGTCAATAAAGAAGAATTCAAAAGCTTGAAAGAAGTTCTAGTTGAATTTCATAAACTTTATTCAGACAAGTCACACTAAGTTGAGAAACAGGAAAAGTTTGCGTTTCATTTGTTCTATTTATGCGAACATGAATTTTCGAAGAGGAAAATAATGTTACGAATGTGTCAAAATTGATTAGAACTAGTCAACGATTTAGTCAAGATCTGATCTAGATCTGACTCAAATTTGACTCAAATATGACTCAGCATCTTTTTTCTTTTCTAGCATCTTCTAAATCAGCTTCTATTACCTTCTAAACAAACACACTTCTTTGTGTTATGAGTAATTAACAGATGTCTATGACAAACACATTTCTTTGTGTTGCAAACATCTTTCAAATAAACATCTTTCTTGTGTTTCAACACGTTTTCTTTGAGACTAGCGTTGAATCTGAGTAACTACTATATAGAGCGTGTTCTTCTTGTCTTTTGTATCTTCTTTCTTCTGTATTCTTAAAGTCTTAGTTATAACTATCTTTCTAAATCAAACATTCTAGTCACGCACGCACTCTGATTAGTTTCTAGACATGATCTCAACAGAAACTTTGATTTGATCACGAAGAGACTATGTCTGCAATTCAGCAGATGTGATTCAATTTTATTGACTTTCTTTTGAATCTAATCAAAGATTCAATAAATCAAGACATAAATGTGACTCAGCAGTACATGAATGCATCGCAACGTTCAGATTAAATGATATGAACGTTTGCAACTCATCTAAGCACTCTTAAACATCAACTTTCGTTGTATAGTGATGAGCATAAGTGAACTCATCTATTCATCAAGTTGAGATTTAAGCTGCGTGTGATCATTACTAATGTGCAGTCAATTTCTATCACATGAAATGCATTAATCAATCTTGTCGCTTGATTGAAAACAAATTTGCAAAAAGAACATGTCTTGTCATTGAAACAATTTCAAGACAAAGACTTACATGATTGAGATAAAATCAACAAAAAGACTCATTCAAAGTGAAAGAAATCTCATTGATCAACTAAATTCAATTCTTCGTCAAAAACAAGCTCACATGCTTCATCATGTTATAGCAAGAATTTGTTCAACATAATGTGCTATACATGCAATTAAAAGAATCATTACTTTACTGATTGTAAAGATGAAAAGATCAAGAATAAATCAAAAGAATTTGATGCAAATTGAGTATTTATCGATTCAATGTTGCATATGAATCATCTCAAGATTTCAGAAAAAGATAAGTCTTCAACGAATGCTTCAAATCATTGAGGGAAAAACAAGAAGTTCTCTTCATAAAGATTCTTATATATAAAAAGCATGTAATTCAGAAAAATCAGAAGACAGAAACGAAGATTTACATGAATATCAATGTTGAGATGAACGTGATTAGTCAACGTTTCGTTGTCAAGCAAGATATATCATTGCTGAATGTTGATCTCTCAAGACTTATTTGAATAAATGATCAGAGTGTTTATTGTTATGACGTCTATAAGATGTGTTATCGACTGAGAGATAGCTGAAGCATAAAGAAAAAAGATATAAGTATCTTTTATGCTATTGACAAGAAAGAATCTTCTCTGATATTGAATATATCAAGTATGCAATTCAAGTGTATTTGAATAAACATGATTGTAAAAACATGATGTTTCAACGTGAATGAATACGCATTTGAGTTGTTCTTCGCACAAGTATTTGCGAAAGCTTTACAAGATGAGTCTACTGTGTATGTTCTTATCATGATCAACATCGTCGAAGAGTTGATCATTGAACATCAAGTGAAAGCAATGAATAACACAGCGAGTTGTATCACAAACGCGCTTAAAACACAGACTTTACTCGTTGAATTAAAAGAGTATGAAGATGTATTCTTGACAGAAAGTGCAGATAAACTGTCTTTGTATGAAGATTACGATCATGCAATCGAAATAACTGCAAAGTCATCATATGAATCGTTGTATAATTTGTTGAACACAGAGTTAACGACTTTGAGACAGTATTTAAACAATGTCTTAGCGAAAGAATGAATTAAGCACTTTGTCAGCTCAACTGATGTGTTTATTTTATTCATTCTCAAAAAGAATGATAGTCTTTGTTTATGCATGAACTATTAAGATCTGAATAAGATCACTATCAAAAATCGACATTCACTGTCTTTAATTAGTGAAACTTTAGACAGACTCAATAAAATCAAGCAGTTCACTAAATTAAATCTGAAGAACGTTTATCATCATTTCTGTTAAAGATTGATTTAAAGTGAGTCATAGAAGTGTCATTTAACTAATAAATAAATGCTAAGAAAGAAAAGTATTTACAGAAAAGAACTCAATTCTTATATGTGTGTTTCTCAGCTCTGTGCTAGACTCAATTGAATTGACGTCTTACACATATGATGCAGAGTCTCAATGACATCATCTTTAAATCAGATTCTCGCTAGACTCGATTAGAATGAAATCAGACGAAGACTAGTTGAAGAATAGACGAAGGCTAGAATCATAACATTACTCTCTCTTCTTGACTATTCATGTTCACATGAATGTTATTTCTTAGTGCACTTTTCTTGAATATTTGATATGAAAGTCGTCAATCATTTCTTGAGCATTCATAAATTCATCATCATCAGCGTTATATCAGTTGAGATCGTTGTCATAACTCTTTCATTTGACTTGATATTGAAGTCATCTTCAATATCATCAAGAGTTCAATATATCGTCGATTTTTCATTCGTCTTCATCGTTTATCACTATTGACTTCAAAAATTCATTCTTCTGATCAGACAGAGAATCATTGACGGCAAGATAAAGAAGCTCTGAATGAAATACATTGTGTATATGCATAGTTTTAAGTAGTTTCAATTTATAAAATGAGTCAACAAGATCAATAATCTGAAAAGAATCAAGCATCTTGTCATTCAATTTTTTTGAAGAGTCTCGCTGTAATGATGTTTCATTCGTTCAGAAACATCTTTGATTCAATCTCATAATTGATCTTCTTTCTATGCTTGTTAGCTTGATTCATCATTTGTTTTCGTGTTTTGATCAGAGCTTCATGAGCGAAGATCAATGTCTTGTTCATTTGTTCAGATATATTCTTGATTCGATCAATCTGCAAGCGTTCGCGAATGCTTTCATACTCGATGATGTCAGAGTTGAAGCTCATATGAGAATGAAAGCTCTTGTTCATGAAGAAGAGAGTCAAGAAGATAACTGAGAACAAGACGTTATTGTCAGCAAACTCAATCATGAGTAGTCACTTAGATCAGTCATTCTGCATATATGAACAAAAGAATCAAAGATATCACTTGACGTTCTGATTGACTCGTTCGCTTTGATCATCAATCTGAGAATGATAAATGATGAACAATCAAAGAAAAATGCTCAGTCATTTGCAAAGAAACTTTCATAGTATAAAGATGAATTGCGAATCTCGATCAAATACTATGAAGCTTAATAAATCATAAGTTCAATATATTCATTGAATCAGCATTTCAGCTGTCTTTTTGACAGTGATATCTTCATCATCAATGATGCAAGAAATATAATGTCTTTCTTTTAACAATTTGCAGATGATTGTTAGAATAGCATTGTACTCGCTTGAATTTGATAGATTAATAATGAAGTTTATTGCTATGTCTTGTCATTGCTGTTCAAATATCAATAAAGATTGAAGCAAGTCGTTTGATTTATTTCTAAATGTCTTTGAACGTTGACAGATATAGCAGTTTCAAATATATTAATCTATCGTTTTTCGCATGAATGATCAATAGTAGTTTCGCTTTATGACTTTCACAGTTCTAAGAATATCAGAATGATCAACTGACGATTGATCGTGCATCTCACGAATCAGATTCATTTGTAGAAGCTTGTTGAATGAAACTCATAGTTGACTATCATGATACAAGATTTCATTCTGAGTTCAACAATTCTTCAATTTGATATCTTCATATTGTGTCTTGTCTCTTGCTATTGCTTCGCGAAGTAGCGTACAATTCTCGTCAATCTCATTAGTTTTAAGAATCTGTTTATAGATTGATTCACTGATGTTCTTCTTTAAATCAGCAATTTTCATTCAATTCGAAGTCAGAATAGTGATTCATTGATAGCAAATGCACTCATCTTCTGAATCTCTGAGTACGACGTCAGCTCAACAAGTTAATGCATCGATCTTGATGTTCTGTTTATCAGATCGATACATTATTCTGAAGTTGAAGTCAGCGAGCTTCTGAACTCAGCGCATCTGACGTCTGCTCAGCTCTTTATCTTTCATCAATGAGATGAGTGCTTGATGATCAATGAACATCTTGATAGAAATGTCAGTTAGCTTCAGTTCAAGTCGTCAGTGTTCAAATGCTCAAATGATGATTAAAAGTTCTTTATAATATATTTTGTAGTTGCATTCAGCAGAAAACATGTTCTTGCTATAGAAGACAATTGAATGTAGTACTTCTTCGTCATCATATTGAGAGAGAACTTCATCATTGACGTAGTTGAATGAGTCAATTTTGAGAATAGTTTCACAAGTTTAATCAAAGTGACGTAGTATAAAAGTCTTGATCATACATCTCTTTATATGATCGAAAACGTTCTGACAGACTTCATTTCATTCAAATATGATCTTCTTTTAAGTGAGTTGAATCATTGAATGAACAATCTTCGAAAAGTTCTTGATGAAGCGTTGATAGAAATTGCAGAAGTCAATGAAGAACTGCATCTGAGTGAGATTATTGAGTGTAGATCAATCAACGACTGCTTGCATCTTTCATGAGTTCATCTTCAATTCTTCGATTGATATCAAGAGTTCTAAAAAGATAGTTTTCTGAACATGAAACTCGCACTTGTTGATGTCTATCTGTAGATCAGCTTCTCGTAGTTTATTCAAGATCAATCGTACATGTTGCTTGTGTTTCTTCAAGATCTTGCTGTAAATGATAATGTCATTTAGATAAATCTGACAGAACTGATGTAGATATTCAAACAACATGTCGTTCATATAATGTTGATAGAACGTAAATTCGTTGATTAATTCAAAGATCATTACATGATATTTGTATGAATCAAAGAAGATAATAAAGATAGTCAAATCTTCGCTATTGAGATGCATGCGTAGTTTGTTGAACGTGACAATGATGTTCAATCAAGTCAGGTACTTGCTTTCTTGTATACAAGCGAGAGTCTCGTCTATTAATGACAAAAAGTAGTGATTTCGTTTGATTAAAGCATTGAGTCTTCTGTAATCAACGCAGAAACGCAGACTATCGTCTTTCTTTTCAACGAACAAGATAAGCGAGACGTATGATGCGAAGCTGAAGAAAATGAATTCTTTGTTTAAATGATCAATCAAATATTTCTTTATTTTCTGAAGCTTGTGATTGAACATCTGATACAGTCTGCTTCGAGAAAGCATTTCTTCATCGATCAACTCAATTTTGTGATTGTAGAAACAATGCAATGATAGCTGATCTGTCATAGCTCAATCAAACATGTCTAGATAGTCATGATACTCGAAGAAAAGCTTGACTTTGATCTCTTCAAGAATCTCAACATGTAAAAGCTCATGCAGATTCACTTCTTCAGACTTGTTTTCAACTGTAGTTATGAGTCGATCGATTTTCAAGATGATAACAGCAAAGATCTTAACATCTGATCATTTGACTAACATTTTATATGTTGCTGTTTCTATCATTGCTATGTTCATTAAACTGAAAGAGAATGATTTCAGACTGAACGTTGACTTAGAATTGACGCTAGTCAAAGTCGCGTCATGCTGTTTTAACTGTTCAATGAACTTCTTGTTTTGACTGAATTGAGATGTAATGAGAGTGAAAGATCTCTTTAATATATGAGTAAAAGTTAAGCTCTTTTGTTTCGTGATTGATTTATTGCTTGAGAATAAAGCAATTGATTTCTGACTAGTAGAGTTGAAATTCGAAAATTGAAGAAAATCGATTTGCATATCAATTACTAGGTTGATTTTATTCATTCATGTTTTTTCAAGAATCATTTGATGTTTATTTAATTGAGTGATCAACATAAAAGCTGTGTCAATCGTATGATCTTGAACAGTCAGATTCAAATAGATGACATGAGTTATGAGTTTCTTAGCATAATGATCATCAAATTCTCGAATTGACTTCGCTTTGATCAAAGTTAAAGACTCGATTTGCAACTGATCACAAACAATCTGCGCAATCACTTCATTAATAAACGAATAGTCAGCAGCTTTGATGTCAATCAATAACTTCAATGAGTAACTAATTTAATTACTAGAAAGTACACATTCAGTAGTCAAAGATTCAGAAGCAAAAGAGTCATTTGACATGCTCATTGTTGAAGAAATTAACACATCTTTCATCACGTCTTTGATGAAAGTCTTTAGTTTTTTGTCTCGCTATCTTCGAAAGAAGACATTTTCTCATTCTCTTTATTCTTCGAAATGATGATTTCATGTAAACGAGAAATGAAAGCTTAAAAAGCAAAAGTATTGATCTTGTTTTGAGAACAGTTCTTTGACAAGTGACTTGAGATCTTGCAAGTATAGCAGATGATAAATGATCTTGCTGACTCAAAGATAGAAAAGATGATAGACTTAATATAATCAATTATCAAAGTTGTCACTGACAATGAAGTAGCAGCGCATTTATTAGATACGACAGTGACTTTGATGATGACAGTGCAACGTTCGCTGCGTAGCTGATAGTTGACTTGCTGTTTATTATTCACACTTTGAAGAAAGATTCTTAAGCGAGTGAGCGAAGTAAAGTTCTTTGAACAGACTGATAGAGTATTCTGCAAGCGATTATTGATTTTATTCTGAAGATTGTTCATCAAAATGCAATCATCATAATCGAGATAGCTGAATAGCTTCATAAAGTTGAAGTAGAAGACATTGAAAGACTTGTCTGCTTGTCTCAAAGCGTTGTATTCACGTCAAGACTTTCGATTCTTATTCAGTTCATTGTATATTTCTTTCAAATGATCGAATAGCTTGTAGATCAAAGTAAATGAATTCGAAGAATTAAAACAACGTCAAGCAAAGATGTATTTTGCAACATCATTTTCTAATCTAGACATCATGTAAATAATATAAATAATCTCATCATTGAATTGATCAGCATTGACAATCAGCTTGTCATTCATCTTGTTTCTTCAATCTTCTTAAGTCAATTCATCTTCATCAGTGAATATAAATGAGTTCAAAAATTTGTAGAATTGATGACGTTTGTTTTCAAATAAGATGAACTTAATAGACATCTTTCGTCAAGCATGATTTTCGATAGAAGCATGCAACTTGATATCTTGTTAAGATAAATGATTTGTAATAGATCAAGACTCAGTAGATTGTCGAGATCGAGACTGATCAGCTGAACGTTGTTTCTTTTTGAGACTCAATACTTTCTCTCGTAGTTCAATGATAGTCTCTTCTTGAATGTCTATTGTCGTTTAATTAATCTTTAGCTCATTAAGTCTTTTAATGTGATTGACTTGTAGATTGATTCATTGCTCATTGAGTTTCAAAGTCATGTCTTGTTGATCTCTTAGCTTGATCAGCATCTTGATGATCTCATCTGACTAATTGATAGCTCATTGACGAAGTTGTTGACTTGTGTTGATGTCTCATGAGATGACAACATTCTGAGATTTCGCTGAAGTATCAGAAGAAATAAGAAAAACTTGTCTACTAGCAATGCTTTTAAGTAGACGAGCTGTTCATGACTTGACTGATTCAGAGTCACGTGTCATTGTGAGAAAAATAAAGATAGATAAATAGATTTGATTGTGTGATTGATTTGATAAATTTAAGTAAATTTGAATGTGTGTTTTAATGAAAGTAATTTAAAGAATTTCTTGCGAATTTTTTGAATAAAAGTAGATTATTTCATATCATCTACACGTTGATAGCAGAGTTGATTAGCATTTATCTACTGTTAAAGATTGATCTAGAGCGAGTCATAGAAATGTCATTTAACTAATAAATAAATGCTAAGAAAGAAAAGTATCTACAGAAAAGAACTCAATTCTTATATGTGTATTTCTCAGCTCTGTGCTAAACTCGATTGAGTTGATGTCTTACACATATGATGCAGAGTTTCAATGACATTATCTTTAAATCAGATTCTTGCTAGATTTGATTAGAATGAAACCAGGCGAAGACTAGTTAAAGAATAGACAAAGGCTAGAATCATAACAATTTCAGAATTCAACATGAAGATGAGTGAAAGATGATATTTTGTACTTATTATGATCACTTCAAATATATAATCATGTCGTTTAATTTAATCAATGCATCTGTCATCTTTCAGACTTATATTAATAAGATCTTGACAAAGCTTTTAAATAACTTTTATATTGTTTATCTGAATAACATTCTAATCTTCTTTGTAGAGAAGATTGATCATGTAGATCACATGAAGCAGATTCTGAAGAGACTAAGAAAGTTCAAGTTATATGCTAGCTTGAAGAAGTGTGCATTCTTCATCACTAAAGTGAACTTTCTAAAATTTGTTGTATTCACAAAGAGTGTTTCAATGAATATAAGTAAAGTAAACATCATCAAAACGTGACTCAGATTGAAGATGTATTAAAAAATACAAGTTTTTCTGAGATTCATCAATTTCTATCAACATTTTATACATTATTACTCTCAGATAGCAGAGTCTTGAACAAAACTGCTGAGAAATAGTGTAAAAGATGTAAAAATGAGCTCATTCATATGATCAAGCGAAGTGAAACAAGCTTTTAATCAGCTTCGCGACGTCTTTATGAAAATGTTTATACTAAGACACTTTGACTCAGAGCGACATATACACATTAAGATCAACACATTCAATTATGCAGTTGCAAGTATTTTGTCTCAGTCAAATGACAAAGATCAGTGACATTTGATTGCATTCTGATTTAGAATGATGATAAATGTTGAAAGAAACTATGAGATATATGAATAGAAGCTTCTAGTCATAGTAGTGATGTTTAAACATTAATAACACTATGTGAAAGACAATTATCATACTGTTGAAGTTCTGACTGATCATAATAATCTGAAGAGTTTTATGAACGTTCAAAAGCTAAACGAAAAACAAGTCAGATGAATCATGAGATTGTTGATCTGCAACTTTGAAATAGCACATAGATCAGAAAAGACAAACTCAATTAATGCATCATTAAGATGATCTGATTATAAGAATGAGAACATCTTTGCGAATCATTTGCTGCTCACTCTGCAGCGAAAGCTGACTAGAATAGAAAGCTTAAATAACTTTATATTCATAGTGATCAAAGAACTATACTGTATATGAGTGATTAACGATGTTGAGAAGACATTCATTCACAGTATAAGTAAGAACAGATATTCAGCAGAACATGTTGAAAGCAGACTGCAAGATGAAACTCACTGATAAATACAAATGATTAATGATGTTGAGAAAATGTTCATTCACAGTGTCAGTGAATGAAGATATTCAGCGAAACATGTCAAAAGCAAATCGCAAGATGAAATTTACTGTACATAAGTGATTAACGAAGTCGAGAAGATGTCTGTTCACAATGTCAGTGAAAACATAAGTATGTGTTCAGCAGTGCATGTCAGAAGTATGCTGCTGAAGATCATGACTTTAATAGTGCAAGAAATGCATCTAGATGAAGTACATTTCTCAAGAAATAGAATTTCTCAATTCAAATCAACAACTTCAAGAAGCACAAATGTTGAAACATCAACTCATAAAGATTGCAACGTAGCTGAGAACAGCTTAATTCTGTTGCTGAAACTGTTGATTGCAAACAACTCATTTCATGTGTAATTGTCAGAGTACTGATAATTCATGAAATAACATATGACTTCAGTAGTAAATTCATAGTTGAACTCATCAAGATCTTACAGCAAGAAAATGAATTTGCTGTGAGATTAAAAGCAGATGAAACGACAAGTATATGAAAGAGTGACGTCGAAGCTTGAACATTGAATAGTCAAGAAATGATAGAATACAATGAATCATTGTATGTTTCAGAAGATTTTTCTGTCAGAGAAGAGTTATTGAAACGTCATCATGATGATTTGTTAGCAAGACATTTTGATGCTGACAAGATCAGCGAGCTATTAAATTGCAAATATTACTGAAAAAGTATGATCAAGAATGTTAAAAAGTATATAAATACTTGTGACATTTGTTAGAAAGTAAAGATGAAACGTCATCTATCATATGATGAGTTGAGATCATTACTTCAACTCACAAATTCATGAAAAGAAATCACTATGAATTTCATAACAGATCTGTTGCCTAGTAAATGAAAAGAAGTTGTGTATGACTCAATTTTCATGATAGTCAATCATTACATGAAGATGACGCGTTATCTGTCTACAAAGAAGACTCTGACTGTTATAAAGTTAACAAAGTTGTTCTTTGAGAAGATTGCTTTAAAATATGAGATATCAAATGATATAGTTATTGATAAAGATAGTTTATTTATTAATGCATTCTGATCAAAGATCTGCTATCATGTCAAGATGAAATGATGACTAAGCATTGTTTTTCATTCGCAAATAAATGATCTGACAGAATGACAGAATCAAACGCTGAAACATTATCTATCAGTATATTGTTCAGAAAAGCAAGATAACTGAGCTACGCTTTTACTTGTAGTTGAGTTCATGTATCATCAGACGAAGCACTCTTCGTTGAGCTGTAGTTTCTTTAAAATCATGTATGATTACAAGTCAATCTTTGACATACACATTAAGAATAATGCTATGAAAGAAAAAGTGTCAGCAACAAAAGAACGCGTTGAAATGCTGCAAGATGTGCAAAACACGTTGATGCAATGATGATAAAACATGATTGATGCTCAGACAAAGTACTATAATTGAAAACATAAGTTTAAATTCTTTAATGTCAATGATTTAATCATGCTATCAGCAAAAAATCTGAAGCAGAAGAAGTTGAGTAAAAAGTTATCAAATAAAATAATAAAGTTCTTTCATATATAAAAACTCATAAACAAGCAGACGTATCATCTTGATCTTTCAATTATTTATAAAGTTCATTCTATCTTTTATGTATTTCTTTTAAAGTCATATAATTGTAGACTAAATGATGACTCTATACTCAATTATCTCATACTTAAGCTTATTGATGATGAGCAAGAATGAAAGATAGAAAAGATTTTACAGAAGTGAAAAAGAAAGAGAATCTTATATTATAAGATACAATGAAAAGAATATCTCATTGAATATAATCAATGAATATTGAGCGAAGATATGAAAAATGTCTTGAAGCTTATAAAAGCTTTCAAAACAAGGTTGAAACATAAGCGAAAAGCATAATCACTCACTTTCAAGCATAAACTCATTATTAGAAAAGAAGAATCATTGTATTATGATAGTTTTACTCTTTAATGAGATGATCACATATGTAAATCAACAGACAGAAGAAAAAAGCGCAAAGATGCTTAAACGCGCTCGATAAAAAAGCGCAATCATCACGACATAATAAACATCATGCAATCATCACTTCATCAAACATCTCTTACATGAAGTAAGATTGCAAACTTCTTCTTCTCTTTCATTGTCAGATTTACATTGAGATGCGAAGATAAAGATTTAAAAGATGACAAATTATGCTAAAATATATCAGAACAATTAAAAACGCTGACAAAATAATATATAATTAAGATTGAATGTATTGCAAAGCACTTTACATTCAGAATTTCTCTGACAATGTCATTGATAATCATTATCTTTTTAAGAATGAGTTTTTGAATTTTTAAAAACTCAAGTTTATGAATTTTCTTAAAATAATTCTTTACATGAGTCATTGCTGTCAATTTCTTGTAAAGAATTTTCTGATGAACAATGAATATTTTCAGAGCAACATTCTCTTCTTCATTCTTAATTGCACTATCATGAATATTCTGCAGACGAAAGAATTAATTAACAGTTGAAATGCAAATGTTGAGAATCTAAACATCAAATCATGAGTGTTTAGCAGATGTATCAAATAAGTATACTCAATTTTTTTTGGGGAAATTCTTACTTGATTCAACACTTATTATGAATCTATGCGAGATTTTATATATTGTAGCGAGCGCTGCGCTAGCGTTATGCTCTTTTTGTATCTACTATCGCTTTTCTTTGTGTTTTATACTGTAACTGTTTTCAATGCAAGAACTTTATGAACTTATTTCTTTTTTACTCTTTCTCTCTTTCATCTGATTCTTTAATGATGTTACAGTCTGAAATTGATTCAATATGCTTGTTGAAAGTATCATTTGAATGATTGCTGTTATCACGCTCATGATTTCTAGAAGCTTTCTCAAGTTCATGATGTTCTCTTTGCATTGCATTGTCTTTCATTCTATCTTTCATTTAAAACATGTTAATAAAACATGCTTGATCAACATTCAATCTTTGTCACACTTGCACATCATTATAGTAACATTAAGTACTCATCTTTCATGTAGAAATTGATTGAAGTCAATTTTTCTCATGCGTAGCTGCATCAATAATGCGCTGTGAGACTTTGCATGATTTTTGTGCAGTCACAAATGTTGATGTGTCATCTTTGATATTAAATATTAAAAATGAACTGCATTGAATCTCTTTTTTCAGACTATTCTTCATGTTTATCTAATTTGTTTCTGTATGAGCATCAATCTCATCATCACTTCAATGCATTAATGCTCAGTCAGCAATAAAGACAAATTATATGCATCATCAATTATCTTGTTCATCACTTTATTTTCAAGTACTTCTGCATGTTTCATCATTCAATGTAACTTCAGCATGACTTCGATACATCATACTATAGATCAAAACTCAGATGACTTAGATTCAATTGACAACAGCAATCTATCAAAGCATATGATATATCAAATCGATCAACAAGTTATAGAGCACAATTATATGATCAAAACAAGCTCTCATTTGACTTAATAACTTCACAGACGACTGCGTTGCAAGTCAAAAATCGAAAATCGAAATTTTTCGCGTTCATGCAGATTAAAATCGACGACGAAACGAGAGTTCATCAACGCAGAAGAAAGAATCATCAATTCAGACAGTAATTTGATTGATAAATCAAAGAGCAAACTCATATGAAAAGAACAAGTCATCAATCAATCTCAGAACAGCACAGAAGATCGCATACTGACGCAAAAATCGAAATTGAACTCTTTTGCGCTTGAAGATTGCACAAAGAACAACGTTGTTTCAGAGAAGTACAGCATTTCTTATCAAATCACTATCTGTTTTACCTTTTCTTGATGTGCAAGGCAATAAGTCGAGATCAGTCGTTACTATTCTGAGCGAGATAACGTGACTACTTTGATACATGAGATATAAAGCAATTGCGTCAAGCATTTTCTATCAAAAAGAGTAATCTAGACTCTTGCAGACTAGATTTATATCATTTTCGTCTGATATAAGTCAATAATAGAAGGCGATCTATTGCAGGTTTCAAGATAGAAATTAAAAGATCTCTACACTAAAGTTACTGTCTACGTGAAACGCTCTGAATAAGAGATTAAAGAAATATTTAAGTGATGTCAAGTGAATTTTCTAGAAACTTGAAGCTTAAAACTCGGAAAAACCCTCTATGAAAAGAAATATAAAGAGTCGCTTTATGCACTCTTTCTCGCCTCGTTTCGCGAATAGTAACGCGAAACTCAGCAGAAGCAATAGCTCAATGTCAGAACTCAAAACGTCAATGATAGAAATCAAAAAGTCAACGTTAGAGATTGAAATAAATCTATAAGATGAACTTAGCATGAGTTCATCAACAAGCAAACAACTGCAAAACGACATTGTCGATTTATTTTGCAATCAACAAAAATCGCTCACATCAGCAAATAGAAAAACGTAATACATGTTTAGTTCACTTGATGCATTGATGCTAAATTCACATGCAAATGCGCACAACGACAAGAATACAATCAATCTGCAAAATGTAAATTCGCAGCAAAAAGAGCAAACATGAGCGATTGTGAAATTCAAAGAAATGAAAAAGCGAAAAGCGATGAAAAGTTCGCAAAAAGAAGCTAGCATCGAAGTTAGTACTAGCAAGTGCTACGATGTCATCTTTAAAGAGATGCAGATAAAAAGACTGCGCGAAAGAATTGAATTCGCAGTCAATCAGCTAAGACAAGCAATATCAGAACAGAAAGAGACTATAAGTCATAGCTTAATCTACATTTGAAGAGCATGCAACGAAAGCATAGAAAACTCAATTCAGAAGCAAATTGATCGACTTCAAAGTCAAACAAACAACAAACTGAAGATCATTCTACAATTGGTTCAACAAAATGCTGAAAACATCAAAAAGAGAATCAACGCAAAGCAAATGACAGAGAATTTGCAAATCTTGCAGAAGACGCAGGTTTCGCAAACGTCGCAAGTCATGCAAAATTCGCAAAAACCAACGCAGAAGCTCACATATGTGCAAAAAGCAGCTCAAGTCACAAGCGCAAATGCAAATGCAAACGCAAATGCGAATGCAAATGCAGACGAATGAAATCTGATTATCAAGAGATTCTCGCCAAAATCACAAGAAATATCGTATCGCGAAAGAAGACTCATTGTCAATCTCAAAAATGAGAACTGAACTTTAAAGATGATGAAAATGCGAGATTCAATGAATAATGCATTGAAAAAGGCGAAAATCGATCTAGTAGTCGTCATGATAGTTAAAACGCAAAAGAGAAACAACATTGCTCTGACAGTCTTGAAAAAATACATCGCAGATGTCTTACTAGCGCAAAGAGCAATATGAGAGCATGTTTTTGATGTTAAAAGCATTAAGAAAGACGAGAAATGACACAAAATAGTCATACACAGTCTGAAAATCGAAATCTTCAACACGAAAACTGAAATGAAAAATCTAAAAACTGAGTTAGAGTCGTACAATTTCAAATTGAAACTAATAATCAACTTTATATGATTATCAAAGAGTGAAAATCAATCACGAAACAGACATGCATCGATGATCTTAGCATTTAGAATCGAAGCAGAAGTGCAAAGACATCTGAAAAAACGACTCTTAGCTGCGAAATCAACATATCAAACAGTCGAATATCGAGACTATTGATCAAATGATCAATGTCAAAAATGTCAAACATTCGAGCACTTACAGAACAAATGTAACAGATCATCAAGATGTCTGTACTGCGAGCGAAATCATCAGATCTGAAATCATAAATGTTAATTATCTACGTGCAAAGACAAGCAATCATGCAATCACATGATTTCTAGATGCTGCAACTGTCAAAATGCGCACTTCGCAAATAGCGTAATGTGCGAAACATATCAGGCAGCTCAATCTATTAGCTCACAAAAAGATCATCTAGTCACGAAATTGTAATGAGTATTGCATTCGAAATGTCATAAAACAACGCAAATGATGAAAGCTTTGCAAACACGTTGAATATTCGAATTCTACAACACAATTGCGCAAGATCAACGCAAATTATGCATGCATGCATGAAATTTGCGAAAAACAAGACAGATATTGTTATACTACAAGAATCATGAATGAGAGACGAAAATATAACAATTTCACATTCATCGTTTATCTGCATCAAATCAAATGTTCAGAATACTCATGTCAAAGTACTAATATTTATTGCGAAAAACGCAAAGAAATTTACATGCACATCAAGATCAGACATAGTCAATAGCGAAGATATGCAAGCGATATCAATAGTGAACAATAAAATTCAGAGAAAAATTTTATTGTTCAATATTTACAACGAAAAGTCACAAAACGCAGATGACGAGCAATTATACATGATTGAGCGAGAATTAGCAAAAGTTATGCTAAATTCTGAGCAAAAAGTTATTATCATTGAAGACTTTAATGCACATCATAGCTGATGAAACGCAAAAATTTCAAACTCTATTAGAACGAAAGTGTTAATAAAGTGAGTAAATTTACATAAGTGCAATCTGATTAACACTTCTGATATAAACACATATCACAGCTATTCAAATCAGTCAAGCTCAATACTTGATTTAGCATTTGCATCAAAGAATATGCGTAATCACATCAAGAATTGACATATAGATGAGAATGCAGACACAGAATTTGATCATGAAGTAATTTTATTCATAATAGTTACGAAAAAAGTGAAGTTGGTCGAAAATTCGTTGAACGCGTCATACAATCTGCAAAAAATCGACTGAAAAGACTTTGATGAGCATTTGCAAAAGACAAAAGACAAAATGATTGTCAAGATGCAAAGAATCACGAGTTTAGAAGCAAAAGTCATTTATTTGACTGAATGCATCAAGAATACAGTGAAATTATTCGTATTTAAACAGCAAATATGCGCAAAATCAAAATTCTGGTGAAACAAAGAGTTCATCGAAATGTAAAAGACGTTGTCGTCAAAAAAACGAATCTGAAAAAGATGCAGAAATGATGATGCATGAGCAAAGATAGTGCAAATGCGAAATTCATATCATGATGCAATAAAGCTGATCAAAAATCAATTCTGAATCAATTCTTTGAACAACGTCGAAGGAAAAGAAGTGTTTCAGACCTACAAGTTCACTAAATCACGTTTAATCGAGAAGCTACCCTCGATACAAAACTCGCAAAAAGAATTGAAGATCGAATTCAATGAAAAGTGCGAGGCATTTCTGAAAGCAATGTACTCACCATCATCGAAAATTCAAATCAATGAAGAATTACTATTGAACGAAAGTATACAGTGATCAAGAGTTATCGAAGAGGAAATCAAGCACGCTATTAACTTCTCAGCACTCAGAAAAGCACTCGAACCAGACGATATGTCATTCGCAATCATACAGCGAGCGTACAAAACTATATCGAAAATCTTCAATTTAGTGTACTCAGATTTGATCGAAAACGGCTACCATTCGAAGATATGACGCGAAGGCACGGAAATTATTCTGAAAAAATCAAACAAATCGAATTATTCAATTTCGAAGACATACAGAATTATTACGCTGCTAAACTGTTTAGACAAAGTAGCAGAAAAAATAATAGCAGTGCAACTGTCTTACACAGCTGAAATTAACGATAAACTGCTGAATTTTGATTAAATGAAAGGCAGAAAACAAAGATCAGCTATAGACGCAGTACTAAACCTAGTACATGATGCGCAAATGGCGAAAAGTCGAGGAAACACGCTTACCTGCCTACTTCTAGATGTCAAAGAAGTCTTTGACCATGTTGCGTTGAAACAGCTGGTCAAAATATTGATTAAATTGAAAATATCAGTTAATTTAATCAATTGAGTAAAATGTTTCTTACAAAATCGAGTTATTGGCTTAGCATTTGACGACGAACGTCAGAAACCAAAGAAAATAAGCACAGAAATATCACAAGATTCATCTATCTTGCTCATTTTATTTCTAATTTATATTCGATACCTGTTTTCAAAGATTCGCGCAAAGTTCGGAAATTTACAGTCACTCAGCTATATTGACGACGTGGCGCTATACATTGAGGGAAGAAATATTGACAAGAATGTGAAAATACTGAAAAACGCAGCAAAAATCGCTTTCACATGAGCTGAGAACAACGCAGTGCAATTCGATGACTCGAAATCTGAATTGATACACTTTGAAAGTCACAAGGCGACACTCAACCAAATGATTATTCTACTCAATAACACGATCATAAAATCAAAGACATGCGTACGATGACTAGAAGTCTGACTGAATCGAAAGCTCAACTTCAAAGTTCATGTGCAAACGAAAATCGCGACAGTCACAAGAACGCTACACTCGTTATTTAGATTAATGAATAGCGAGTGAGAACTAAATGTCAAATCAGAAAAGCAGTTATACCTGGCATGCGTCACGTCTATTAGCGATTATGACGTCGAAATATGGTGGAATAATCAAAAAAGCTACTTAGTCAAATTTCGCAAACTGCAAAACACTGCATTACGAAAAATTCTGAGTGCGTTTCAAACATCATCGATAGAGACTATGCAAATAGAAGTCGAAATCCCGTCGATGAAGATGCAATTAGATCAAAAGTGCAAGAACTATGCAATTCAAATAGTTGAGTTATCGAAAAAACACTCTATCAGGAAAAGAACATCTATTTCGTACTCATCTCATTACTCTATCGAATTGAATCTAGATCTGAACGCATCGAAATACCTGAACTGAAACGAGACGAAGAAGAACTTATCTCGAAAAGTCAAGAAGTGCAAAGACAGACTCACGCAGATATATTGAATATTGAACAAAGTGCAAAAAACACTGAATTCAATAAAAGAAATCGAAATTTCTCACTTCAAGAAATCGTGAGGTCAAGAAATTGAGCATTTAGCAAGAATTCAAACCGAATTTGCAAAAAGCGAAACTTGCGAAACGATCAATTCGCACTACAAGAAATTAGAAAGAATTATCAAAAAGGCGAAAAACATAGTGATGTATATCGACGCATCGCAAATTCGAAAAAAGATAGCAGAGACCGAAACAGAAACTGAAACGGCAGTGATATTCACGCATGAACTCGTCAGATACAGCAAAGCGACAAGCGTTTATGACAAAATAATCACAACGAAAGCGAAACTGCAAGCTATTAGCGATGCAATCGCAATATGCAGCGAAAAAGCACTCAAAAACAGCGAAATTTGAGTGTACATGAACAGTCAAATGACTTTGCAAAGA
>JAABUL010000390.1_pt1 | contig 93994 bp, 79 predicted proteins | sample 5559151 | NCBI WGS metagenome assembly JAABUL01 (sample SAMN10711876, study PRJNA513368) | rock metagenome | isolation source: Antarctica rocks | place: Antarctica: Victoria Land, Pudding Butte sud | reverse complement strand
GTACGAGTGGCTCGACAAGCTGCCATTGGGCGTCGGTCAGGTCGGTTGAGTAGGCTTTTCGGGGGCAGGGTGACTGTTCCATGCCCATATTTTCGGAAGAAAGCCAAACTTTCTATACAGTTTCTTACTAGAGAGTACAGCCTATATCCGAAGAGATCAACTTCATATATTAGGCACCCCTCCCCTTGAGAAGCTCTTGAACCCTCGGGGCTTGCCCCGGCGGTCTACAAGGGAGGGGTGCTTCGCTCACTTGCTAGGTCTCTGACACTCTCTTGAGACGGAACGTGCTTGGGGGTATAACGTAAACTCTGAAGTATACTGACAGCCATGGCTTCCCCGTCCCGTCCTCGCCTTCAGCGTGGGCGACATTGCGTCTACGATATGCACTACCCCCTTGTCTTTACCGTTAAGTACCGCCGTGCTTTGCTTAGCCCCGAAGGTGTTGCTCACCTGACGCGCATCAGCCTTGACATCCAGGAGCGTTATGAGTTCCAAATTGAGACGCTGGGAGCCGACAAAGACCATGTGCATCTGCTGTGCGCGGCGCACCCCAAGATTGCTGCGGGCGAGATCGCTCGCATCTATAAAAGCCTGACCGCCCGCGAGTTGTTCAAGGCCCTGCCCGGCTTGCGCAAAGAGTTATGGGGCGGGGCATTTTGGACAAGCAGTTATTTTGCGGCCACAGTAGGCAAGTTCGGCGGCCACAGTAGGCAAGTTCGGCGGCCACAGTAGGCAAGTTCGGCGGCCACAGTAGGCAAGTTCGGCGGCCACAGTAGGCAAGTTCGGCGGCTATGAGAGCGTCAAGCGCTACGTCGAAGAGCAGGGGCAGCAGCCAGCGGATCTGAACCTCTGGCTTCAGTTCCCGCCCCCGGACGAGCGGTGAAGCCCCGGGGCTTGCCCCGGCGGTCATTCACGGGAGGGGCAAGCGAGCCACGCGAGCGGGGGAGGGACGCTTATCCCACGCGCCAGGGACGCCTTTGCACACGCTTTTCCCTTGCTTTCCTACGGCATACCAACGACGGAACAAACTGTTCCGTCGTTGGTATGCGCTTGATACGCCAGTGCAAAGAGAGAACACTCCGCTGGGGTGCCGCTCAAGACGGGGCATAAACAAGAAAAAACAAATCAAAAATAAATATGAATTTGTAAGCGGCATAACTTGACACCTGCCCAAAATTACCTTATAATGGCTCGGCTGCATACGAAAAGTCGTGCGTGCTTCCTCGCTGGCTGTTCTCCGGCAGGAATTACTTACACAGCCAGGTTTCTTGGGTCCATCTGCAAGGCGCGCTGTGTTTGTGACAGGCGCTGCCCGTAAAAAAGCAGTTTTGTGGCCCGAGATGCCGTGCGCAAAATCGCACCGCCCAAATTATTTATCGCCGTTCCCGGCTTTTATGCCGGCTTGGCATGGTTCTTGCAAGAGGATGTAACAGGCGATCAGTCAAAGGCCGCCTGCCGCCGATAACCACGACATGACCGGGCAAACAAAGTGCCGACCCTGCTTCTTTCTCTGTTCTCGCGAGGCTATCGTTTCCATCATGCGCGTGTGCATCGTCAATGAGTTCTTTTACCCGGATGAAACCGGCGGGACAGGAATGGTGCTGTCAGACTTGGCCGCTGCTCTGCACCGTGATTTTCCGTCCGTGCAGATCGATGTCGTGACCAGCATCAACATGTACCGTGACCAGGAAACGCGCCTGGATGCCTACGAAGAATGGGAAAACACGCGCATCTACCGGCTGAAAACGCCGCATGCGGGCTTTCGCTCCACGCCGCATCGCCTGATGGTCAATGCGCTGTTCGGCATGGCTGCACTGGGCAAGCTGCTTCAGCTCGGACGGTACGATCTGGTGCTGATCGGCACGGCCCCCCCGACCCTCGCGATGGCGGCAAGCGCGTACAAAGCATTGACAAAAACGCCGTACCTTTATGTCGTGTATGATCTGGACCCTGACCGGGCCGTGCAGATGGGGGTGCTGTCCCCGCGCAGCCCCCTCACGCACCTTTTGCGGCGCTGGCAAAAAGGCTGGATGAGAAACGCCGATCAGGTGATCGTTCTGGGGCGCTGCATGCGGGAATATGTCATGCGCCGCTACGGCCTGCCGCCCGAACAGGTGCAGGCGATCCCCATCGGCGGCGACCATGAGGCGATCCGGCCGCTGGGGCCGCGCACGCGCTTTCGGGCCGCCCACAACTTAAGCGGTTTTGTGGTGTGCTACTCCGGCAACTTTGGACGCTACCATGACTTTGACACGGTGCTGGATGCCGCCAAGCGCCTGCTGGAAACCGAACCCACGGCGCAGTTTGTGCTGGTGGGCGGCGGCGCGCAAAAAGCGCATATTGAGCGCCGGGTGCGGGCAGAAAACATCGGCAATGTCAAAGTCCTGTCGTTTGTGCCCAAAGAAGATTACAATGCCCTGCTGGCCTCGGCGGATGTTTCCCTGGTGACTTTGGAGCCGGGCATGGAAGGCTTATGCGTGCCGAGCAAGTTTTACAGCATTCTGGCTTCGGGGCGCCCGACGCTTGCGACTGTCTCGGCAGGCTCCGAGGTGGCGCGCGTGCTGGCGGAAGCGGACTGCGGCCTGCAGGTGGCGCAGGGGGACACGGCGGGTCTGGTGCAGGCCGTCTCGCATCTGCTGCATCATCCCGAAGAAGCGGCGCGCATGGGGTACAATGCCCGCGTCGTGCTGGAAGAAAAATACACAAATCGTCATGTCGCCGCTCTGTATTATCAGGCGATATGCCGCGCTGCGGGCCAGTTCCCATCTCCGGCAAAGCTGCCCAAGTCCGCTCCGCGCATTCCAAGCGGCGGCCTCTTTCGGTTTGCATTGCCGGGGGACGCTGAACAAAACGTTTCGGCGGCAAGCAGGACAGTGATCCCCGACTGACTGCCCTGTTCAAGACTTTCTTTTCGCAGGCTTCATATGAAGGACAGCATTTTATGATCAGTACCAACAACAGAAACAAAAAGCCGGACGCTCGCGCCCCAGGCGGGCTGGGCGGGGCCTGGATCAAAAACCTGGTTCAGGACAACATGGTCGCAACAGTCCTTGCCATGATTATCCTGGTGCCGCTGATGACTGGCACCGCCCTGCTCAACGATGCGGGCAAAGTGGCGGCCTTTGAAGTGCTGGGCAGCGTGCTGCTGCTGCTGGCCGTCAGCCAGATGACGCTGGAAGCCGGGAAGCTGCGAAAAGCGCTCACGTCCGGCCCCAACGGCGCCCTGGCTTTGCTCGCGCTGCTTTCGCTGATCTCCTGCGCCTTTTCGCCCTACAAAGCCTTTTCGTGGATGGAAACCATGCGGGTGGGCTTCGGCATCTTGCTGTACTTTGTCATGGTATATCACCTGCGCGGCAAAGACCAATTGCAGACACTCACCGACGGCCTGCTGCTGGTGACCGGGGTGGTGTCGCTGCTCGGCTTCGCGCAGATGGGCACAGACATGCTGCGGGTCAGCTCGGACAACCGCATGCAGGGAACATTCGGCTCGCATGAACTGTTGGGGTCGTTCCTGATGCTCATGCTGCCTCTGGCCCTGGCCCTGGGCTTGACAGAGCGCGGCGATGCCAAGCGTCAGTTGTTCGCGCAGGTGGTTGCTCTGCTGGCGGCGGGCTGCCTGCTGATGGCGAAGGCGCGTTTTGCCTGGGCCGGCAGCGCGGTTTCCCTGATCGCTCTGTCCCTGCTCGGCCTGCGCTACAACATGGTCTCCAAGAACGCTCAGCCCAACACATCGCACATGCTCAGCCAAATCCGCCAGCGCAAGCACACGGTTGTCGGGCCGCTGCTTATCTTGATCGGCGCATTGGCTTTGCTCACCGTGCAGTCTCAGAGCGTCGGCGGCCTGCAGAAGTGGGCCGCGACCATCCCGCATACCGAAAACTTCGCCACCCGCATCCTGCAGTGGCGCGGCACCGTCCACATGATTGAAAGCAAGCCGGTCTTCGGATGGGGCATCGGCGTGTACCCGGTGCGTCAGTCCGAGTTCACCGGCATGGGGGACGATGCCACGCAGGTGCTGGCCCACGGCACCTCGCACAGCAACATCGCGCATAACTTCTATTTGCAGACAGCCGCCGACCTGGGGCTGGTCGGCCTGGGACTTTACCTGGCCGCTATTATTGGGTTTTTCGCAGTCGGCCTGCGCGCCCTGACGACCATGACAGACGGCCTGCGCAAGACCGTGCTTATCGGCTGCCTGGCCGCCATGGCCGGGCAGGTGTTGGATGCGTTTGGCAGCCCGGCGTACAACTTCGGCGCGGTGAGCTTGTTCCAGTGGGTGCTGCTGGGCCTGGGGATGTTCGCGGCGGGCCTTGGGGCACGCTCTTCGTCCATCACTGCGTCCGGCGAGAGTGAAGTGCGCAGCACGCGCTTTTCCACAGTCGCCAAGCGCCGCCTGCAGATTGCGCTCGGCACTGCGGCTGCCCTGGGCATCATGTCTCAAATCGTGCCGACCATGAAAGCCGCCTACGCACAGACATGCACGGTAGCGGATAATTCCTTCGTTGTCCGAGGGCTTCAGGGGCAGGATACGGGTACTGTCATCACCAATGGGCAGCGCATCAATCTAGTCGCTTACTTTAACAACTCCATTGCAACCGGTACCACCTTTACGATTTCAGGCCGCACCAATCTTGTGACGGTGCAGACCTACAACGGCCCACGCTTTGACGTGATCCGCAACAGCATTCCCGGAAATGGATCGGTCACCGTCATTGCCCGATATACGGACAGCGATGGGCAGAAGTACGTCAACCAATTCGTCATCAACCTGCGCTAAACAGCCCTGGATTAATAGTGCGAATACAAAAGTATGGATTACATACCATGCAAAGGAAACTATTTATGAGCGTCAAATCTAAAGCTGGGCTTATTTTCCCGCTTCTCCTGGTAGGTGGTTTGATACTGCCCCAAATAGCCTCAGCGCAAATAGTAGTAGGGGGTACGACATCTGCCGTTCCGTACCCATTCGGGGCCGACGCACCTACTGTCACCACCCCACTTTACTTTGGCGAATTTCAGCAGATTTACAGCGCGTCTGCGTTTACACTGCCAGTTGCTATCACGCAAATCTCTTTTGCTTCGGCTGCCGATAGCAGCGGCATTGGTTTGAGTAGTCCTGAAACCGTAAATTATAATTTTACTATCGCTCTTTCTAACACAAGCGCGAGCGTCGCAGCCCCAAGCACAATGTTCGCGAATAACCTCGGCAGCAACATGATTACTGTCTTCTCAGGAACAGTAGTTGCTCAACTACAAGCGAATAACGTGTTTGACTTGAACATTCCATTTACGACACCGTTCGTTTATGTGCCAGGGTTGCCAGGTCAGCCGAACTTACTGCTAGATGTATTTGTCAATTATGCAAAGGCCACAAGCCAGTCTGACTTGTTCCAAGCAGGTGCAACGGGATTAGCCAGTGAAGTGTATTATAGTGACGGAACGCCATCCTCACCCGTGAAAACAGATCAAAACGGCCTGCGGACACTGTTCACGGTGGTTCCCGCTCCCGAACCGTCACCTGCACTTAGCCTGCTGCTCGGCATCGGCGGCGTGGCGCTGGCCTGCGGCCTGAAGGCCGCCAAACGCAAGTCTCAAACCGCATAGTGCGGTGGCAGAGACGTTCAGAAATACTCCTAAAAGCAAGACCATGACAAACAATCCCTCTCACGCTTCACGACCTATCCCCGGCATTGCCGCCCTCGCCGCCTCTGCCGGGCTTGCGTTGCTGCTGATGTCGCCAAACTCAGCCGTCGCGCAGGCCTACACCATCACGAACCTGGGCACGCTTGGCATCTACAGTCAAGCCAATGGGCTTAGTGCGAACGGCGCCGTGACTGGATACTCAACGCTGGCGGACGGCGTTACGACCAAAGCGTTTCTCACACCCCCGGCGGCGTCATCCAAAACCTGGGGACGTTGGGCGGCTCCAATAGCAACGGCACGGGCATTGCTACTGGCGTGTCAACACAGGTCGTTGGATATTCCGACACGGGCGTGGGCGCAACGCAGCATGCCTTCTTGTACACGCCTGGCGGGGTCGGCGGCGTTGCCGGCAACCCGCAAATGCGCGACCTGGGGACGCTGAGTGGTGTGAGCACCGATAATAGCACCGATAATAGCACGGCCAATGGGCTGAATTCGCTGGGGCAGGTTGTGGGAGATGGGATCAATACCAGCGGCGAGGATCATGCATTCCGCACCGGCCCCAACCTAAATATCAATGGGGCGACAGACGATCTGGGAACGCTGGGCGGGATCAACAGCAGCGCAAACGCCGTCAATAACCTGGGGCAGGCCGTCGGCTCTTCCGCTCTTGCCAATGGAGACGCCCATGCGTTTCGGACGGCGGCCAATGGAAAGATTACCGCCGCCAGCGACCTGGGCACGCTGGGCGGCAGTAACAGCAATGCGTTGTCCATTAATGCCTCCGGGCAGGTTGTCGGTCAAGCAGATTTGGCAAGCTCTGATCCAACTATGGTGACAAGTCACGCATTCGTGTGGACGCAGGGCGCGACAAATGGGGCTGTCAGCAACATGCAGATGACTGATCTCGGTTCCCTGGGCGGGGACAGTCAAGCCTACAGTATCAATGACGCAGGCTCCATTGTTGGCTATTCCCTGCTTGCGGATGGCACAAGCTTTGATGCGTTTCTTTACCAGAACAACAAGATGGTCAACTTGAACAGTCTTATTGACCCCAATTCTGGGTGGGTATTGCAGAATGCGACGTCTATCAACAACAACGGGCAGATTGCAGGCTCTGGCTTGTTCAATGGGCAAACGCGCGCGTTTCTGCTGAATGCGGCCCCGGAGCCGTCTGCGCCTTGCGTTCTAGCGATCGGCCTGGGCGCGGTTGGGCTGCTGGTCGCCCGCAAGCGCCGCAGTTCTTCCGCCCGGTAACACGCGGGACTTTCTTTTAGCCCTTGAAGTTTGATGTGCAAACGGCCCCCGCCAAACTTTGGCGGGGGCCGTCTGCTGTTTGCCGTATCTCTTATTGCCTCGCAAGGGGAGGAGGCTAAACGCGGCTGCGAGGCGTGCCGCTTTGGGTGCCGTCCCCGCTCGGCGGGGCGGGAGCCACGGTATCCGTGCTGGTCGGCAGGCGCTCCTCGCTGTACTGGCTGTCGCCGCTCATGGCTTTGACGGCGAAGTAGGCGGTCAGGCCAAAGCCGACTTTGTTGATGACATCTCCCACTGCCGACGCAACCTGCCAGCCGTTCAGCGAAATGTTTGCATTGGACGCCGACACGCCTTCTAAGATGTAGACGATGGGGTAGATGCCCCACAATGTCCAGAGGTAGCGGTTCATCACCTGAATGCCGCGACGAATATGCGGCGGCTGCTGCGCGGCCAATCGTTTGCCTTCGCCCCAGACCAGCTCATAAAGAATGTACAGGTAGCCCAGCGTGGAGATGAAGCCCCAGAAATAATGCGCCCCAACGGCACTGGTGCCCCACAGGTAAACGCCGTCATGCGGCTGCCACTGACCGTGAATGGTTGTGCCGTACAGCTCGCCGATAAAGCCTGTCACGATCATGAAAATGTCGGCGATCACCAGCCTGAGCGCAAAGTTAAAGCCGCGCACTTTCAGCATCTCCGGGTACTTGAGCAGCAGCAAAGGCGTGGTCACTGTCCAGTCAACGTAACGAATGTCGGTTGGAAACGGTTTGTCCGGGCTGTACTCGCGCATCAGAAAGTAATACGCAACGGCGGCGACCCCGCAAATCATCGCCGAGGTGGTCATTGTCCCACGGTAGGCAGGCAGGATTTTTTCTTTCTCCGAGAGGAAGAACACAAAGGCCGCCCCGAGGGCGAACATGGAAACAAACAGCGCGTAGTGCAGCAGCGCTTCGGACATTGTGAGCTGCGTGGTCACATTGTCAATGGACATGAAAGGCCTCTTTCTAAAGAGAGATCGGTGGTTTACATCACACTACTACCCGGCCTATCTATTCGCTAAACCGAATACGCGGAGTATCCTGTGCTATAATAACCGAATATGCTGCTGGAACTTTCCACAACCGCCCCGCTTGCCTCCGAACTCGGCTTTTTGCTGCACAAAAACCCCGCCCATGTGTTCCAAAAGACGCTGCCTTACGGCGTCGCCCATGTGTTCTACCCGGAAGCCACCGATGACCGATGCACAATGGCCCTGTGGCTGGAGGTGGACCCGGTCGGGCTGGTGCGCCGCGCGGGCGATACGGGGTTTGCCCTGGGGCAGTATGTCAACGACCGCCCGTATGTCGCGTCGTCTTTTTTAAGCGTTGCGATTGGGCAGGCCTTTTCCACGGCCCTGGCCGGACGCTGCAAAGACCGGCCCGACCGGGTGGGGGAGCTGTGGCCCCTGACCATCACCCTGCCTGTTGTGGACTGCGATGGCGGCGCGGGCTTTATTCGAGAGATGTTCACGCCCCTGGGCTACGATGCTGTCGTCACGCCGCTGCCGCTGGACACGCAGTTTCCCGAATGGGGCGCGTCCACGCTGCATGCCGTCACCCTGACCGGCATGCAGACCGTGCAAAACTGTTTGTCGCACCTGTACGTGCTGCTGCCTGTGCTTGACAATCAGAAACACTACGGCGTGGGCGCGGATGAAGTGGAGAAGCTGCTGGACAATGCCGGGCCGTGGCTCGCCGCCCACCCCCACAAAGACGCCATTGCCCGACGCTACCTGCGCTACAAGCGCCGCTTTGTGGATGATGCCCTGGCCCGCCTGCTGGATCATTCCCGCGATGAAGACCCCCCGGATACCGACAGTGCCGCCACGACTTCCTCTGCGGAAGAAGACGCTTTGGAACGCCCCCTGCGCCTGCACGACCTGCGCCTGGAAGCCGCCGCCGTCGCCCTCAAGCAAGGTGGCGGGCGGCGCGTGCTGGACCTGGGCTGCGGCGGAGGCCAGTTGCTGCGCCTGCTGCGCGCCGAGCCTCAGTGGACGGAGATTGTGGGCATGGACGTTTCCCCCGCCGCGCTCTCCGCTGCCGAGCGACGCCTGCACCTAGCCCGCGATCCAGACCCGCGCCTGCGCGTGATCCAGGGTTCGCTGCTATACCGCGACAACCGCTTGGTCGGCTTTGATGCCGCCGCGTTGATTGAAGTGATTGAGCATATTGAGCCAGGCCGATTGGAGTTTTTGGCGCGGGCGGTTTTCGGCCATGCCCGCCCGCGCCGGGTCGTGGTTTCCACCCCCAACGCCGACTACAACAGCCACTGGCTCGGCCTCCCCGCCGGGAAAATGCGCCACCGCGACCATCGCTTTGAGTGGACGCGCGCGGAGTTTTCCTCCTGGGCCGAAGCCGTCGCCTCCCGGTTTGGCTACGCTGCTGCGCTGTCCGGCATCGGCGAACCCGACGGCGACAAAGGCCAGCCCTCGCAGATGGCCGTGTTTAATTTGGCAGATGGCCGTGTTTGATTTGGCGCAATAGCCCGGTGCGTGAAATGGCCGTAAAAGACAGCCCTCACCCCCCAGCCCCCTCTCCCGCAAGCGAGCGAGGGGGAGCCAGATAAGCCCCCCGCCCCAATTCTGGGGAGCCAGAGGGAATAGGTCCTTTCCCTTCCCTTATAGGGAGGGGCTAGGGGTAGGTTCCTACTCCGAACCTTCGCCCGCTTGCGGGAGAGGGTGGCGCGCAGCGCCGGGTGAGGGCCGTTCTGCACCAGGGTGACGGTAGCGCGATGGCCGCCCCCTGCACACCTATTGCTTACGCTTTCCTACGGCTGATTAAGCGCCTACCAACGACGGAAGAAATCCTTCCGTCGTTGGTACACGCTTACCACGCCTATAGAACGCCTGAGCAGCACCGGTGCAGCCACACGGCGGCACGAAGAGAACCACTATGGAACACACTCCGTTCAAGATCAGCATTCCCGAACTCTGCGTGGTCGCCCTGGTCGGGGCCAGCGGAAGCGGCAAAAGCACCTGGGCGGCTTCGCGCTTCCTCCCCACCGAGATCCTATCGTCGGATGCTTTGCGCGGGTGGGTCGCCGACGATCAGACAGACCAGGCGGCCACGCCCGATGCGTTTGACGTGCTGCATTTTATCGCCGACAAACGCCTGGCGCGCGGCAAGCTGGTGGTTGTGGATGCGACCAATGTGCAGCCGCAGGCCCGTAAGTCTGTTCTGGCATTGGCAAAAGCGCAGAACGTGCTGGCCGTCGCTATTGTGCTGAACGTGTCGGAGCGCACCTGCCAGGCGCGCAACACAGCCCGCACCGACCGCAAATTGCCGCCGCATGCCATTACGCGGCAGTGCCGGGATTTGCGGCAAAGCCTGCGCGGCCTCAAGGACGAAGGCTTTCGGTATGTGTATGCCCTGCGCGAGGAAGATTTGGAGGGAGCGGTTATTGAACGCACCCGTCTGTGGAATGACCGCCGGGACGACCACGGCCCTTTTGATATAATCGGCGATGTGCATGGCTGCGCGACTGAACTGGAAACGCTGCTGGATAAACTGGGCTATGCGCCGAACGGGGAAGGCGTTTATGCCCACCTGCAAGGGCGGCGGGCATTCTTTGTCGGGGATTTGGTGGACCGGGGGCCGCGCGTCGTGGATGCCGTCACAATCGCGCGCCGCATGGTGGAGGCGGGAACCGCGCTGGCTGTGCCGGGTAACCATGACGACAAGTTTCTGCGCTGGCTGCGCGGCAAAAAGGTGACGCTGACGCATGGCCTGGCCGAGAGCACCGCGCAGGTGGATGCCCTGCCGCCCAGCGAGCGCGAGGCGTTTGTGCAGGCCGCGATGCCCTTTCTGGACAGCCTGGTCAGCCACTCTGTGCTGGACGACGGCAGGCTGGTGGTCGCCCATGCCGGGCTGATTGAGCCTTTGCAGGGCCGGGCTTCGGGGCGCGTCCGTGAGTTCTGTTTGTACGGGGACGCCACGGGCGAAACGGATGATGCGGGCCTGCCTGTCCGGCGCGACTGGGCGGCAGACTACCGGGGCCGGGCCAGCGTGGTCTATGGGCACACGCCGCAGGCCGAGGCCGTTTGGATGAATAATACCATCAACATTGATACGGGCTGCGTGTTCGGCGGCGCGCTGACCGCGCTGCGCTGGCCGGAGCGGGAGCTTGTCTCCGTGCCCGCAGAGCGCGGATATGCCGCGCCCGCGCGTCCGTTTCTGCCGGGTGGGAGTGGGAATGAGCAGGCCGAGACAGGGTCGGCAGCCGCGTTGTTCTCGCCCGAAGCCGACTTGCTGCTTTCTGACGTGGTCGGCAAGCGCACGGTGACGACCCGCCTCGCCGGGAACGTGTTTTTGCAGCCGGAAAACAGCGCCGCCGCTTTGGAGGTGGTCAGCCGCTTTGCCGTAGACCCGCGCTGGCTGGTGTACCTGCCGCCCACCATGTCGCCCTGCGAGACGGAGCCGGCGGGCGAGTATCTGGAACACCCGCGCGGGGCATTCGGCTACTACGCGGCGCAGAATATGGAACGGGTGATTTGCCAGGAAAAGCACATGGGGTCGCGGGCGGTTGTCGTCGTCTGCCGCACTGCCGCTGCGGCGCAAGCCCGCTTCGGCATCGGGGACGGCAGCGTGGGCGAATGCTATACGCGCACGGGCCGCCGCTTTTTTGACGCGCCCGCGCACAGCGAGTTTTTGGAGCGCGTGCGCCTGGCGATGGACGCCTCAAGCTTTTGGGAAACGCACCAGACCGAATGGGCCGTGCTGGACACCGAAATCCTGCCGTGGAACGCCAAAGCGCAGGGCCTGCTGCGCGAGCAGTATGCTCCGGTCGGCGCGGCGGGCACGGCGGCGTTGTCGGCCACGCGCGATGCTCTGGCGCGGGCACGCGCGCGGGGCATTGATGTGCCGGATACGGCAATTGGGGCGCGTCAGGAGGCGATTGCGTCCTATATTGATGCTTACCGCGCGTATTGCTGGACGACCGATGGGCTTGAAGGCATGCAGGTCGCGCCGTTTCATCTGCTGGCGACCGAGGGCCATGTCCACAGTGATAAAGACCATGTGTGGCATTTGAATGCGCTGTCTGCCCTGGCTGCCGCCGACCCTGTTTTGTTTCGGCCCACGGCGCATTTAGTGGTCACTTTGTCGGAGCCTGCGTCGGTGGAAGAGGGAACAGATTGGTGGCTCGCCAAAACAGCGCAGGGAGCCGAGGGCATGGTGGTCAAGCCCCTGGCGTTTGTGGCGCGGGGCAAAAAGGGCTTGGCGCAGCCCGCCGTGAAGTGCCGGGGGCGCGAGTACCTGCGTATTATCTATGGGCCGGAATACACACTGCCTGAAAACATGGACAGGCTGCGGGCACGAAGCCTTGGCGGCAAGCGTGCCCTGGCCCTGCGCGAGTTCGCCCTGGGGCTGGAAGGGCTAGAGCGGTTCGCCGCGCGTGCCCCGCTGCACCAGGTTCACGAGTGCGCCTTTGGCGTGCTGGCATTGGAGTCCGAGCCGACCGACCCGCGCTTGTGATGGAATATAACGCAAAAAAAGACGCCCGGCATTTGCCGGGCGTCTTGCATTTGGGGGTGTTAGACAGCGGCCAACTCGGTTTTGGCGCTGGCAGGCAGATCGGGCGCGCCCACAATCGTCTCTACGCCGAGGAACGCATCCAACTCCTCATTGGTGTGCCGGTGCGCCCATTGCGCAAAGCGCTCATCGCCCTGGCGCGTTTCCTGGAAGCGGGAGATAACGTTGGAGATGGCATACTGCACCTGGTCGGCGGGCACTTTGCGGTGGATAGCCCGCGTGAACGACGCATGCGCACCCAGGTCGCCGCCCAGGTGCAGGTCGTAGGCTTCCACCTGTGACCCGTCCTCGCGGCGTGCCAAACACCCCTGCAAGCCCACGTCGCCCACATGGTGCTGGGCGCAGGAGTTCGGGCAGCCGTTCATGCTGATCTTCAGGCCGCGCTCGTAAGGGTTCGGGTGGACAGTCTCTAAGTACGCCGTGATGTCCATCGTGCGCTTCTTGGTCTCCGTGATGGCGAGGTTGCAGAACTCAATGCCCGTGCAGGCCATGATGCCGCGCCGGATATTGGGCACGTCCCAGGCGAAGCCCGCCGATGCCAGGGCTTCCTTGGCCGCGTCCAGGTTTTCGGTGGGGATGTTCGGGATCAGCATGTTCTGCACATTGGTCAGGCGCAGCTCGCCATTGCCGTAGGTTTCGGCGATCTGCGCCGCCGCATCCATCTGCGCATCGGTCATGCGGCCTACCAAGACGCACAGGCCGATCCAGTTCAAACCGGGCTGGCTTTGGGCATTCACGCCGAGATGGTCGCGGAAAGTCTCGTCGCTGAACGCGAAGCCCGGCGCGGCGGGGTCGGGCGTCCAGTCCAGAAGATTGCGCACTTCTTCGGTAAACTTTGCCGGCCCCCACTCGTCCATCAGGTACTTCAGGCGCGCACGCGTGCGCTTGGCGCGCAGTTGATTGGCATCCCGGTAGCAGACGGCGATGGCGCGCATCACATCCACGATCTTCTCCCGCTCGGTGGCAGGTACGAAGATGTCCAGCATCTGGCCTAAGTGCGGCTGGAGCGACAGGCCGCCGCCGACCAAAAAGTGGAAGCCCGCCACGCCGTCCGAGGGGCGTTTGTAGGCGACCAAGGCGGCATCGTTGATTTGGGGCACGGTGGATTGAATGGGCGAGCCTTCCACGGCAATCTTGAACTTGCGCGGCAGGTCGCCGAAGTCTTTGTTAAGGTGAAAGAAGGCCTGGATCGCGTCCACCACAGGGCGGGTGTCTACGATCTCGGTGGGGTCAAAACCCGTGGCGGGGGAAGACGTGACATTGCGCGTAATGTCGCCGCACGCGCCTGCCGTAGTCAGGCCGACCGCGTCCAGCCGCGCGAAGACGTCCGGCAATTGCTCAATCGTCAGCCAGTGCAGCTGAATGGTCTGGCGGGTGGTGATGTCGCCGATGCCCCGCGCATATTCGCGTGTCAGGTCGGCGATGGTGCGCATCTGTGCCGAGGTTAAGCGTCCGCCGGGCACTTTGATCCGCATCATAAAGTGGCCCTGATTGGGCCGCTGCTGATAGACCCCGTACCACTTGAAACGCATAAAGTCGCCGGCTTCAATGGTGTCAAACCCTGTTTTGGCGTAGCGCAGGATGTCGTTGTAAACATCCAGCCCCGCCTTTTCCTGCTTGAAACGCTCTTCTTTGGTCAGCTTAATCTCGCTCATGGTTGCCGTCTTTCCCCTGGACACATGCTTTGTTGACTAGAATAGGTAAACAATACAGACTATTATACCGTTCCCGCACTTGCCTTTGTCAATTACCTGATTTTCCGGATGCCGCGAGAATGGCACAAACAATGCTTGTTTCTGCTTGTACTGAGCGCTGAGCAAGCCCGCCCGCGTTTGAGAGCACACCCACTCGGGTACTTCTAGGGGAGAGCGACAGACATGCAAAAGAAACGCGTTGGGCCACGACGACCGACGCAGGGGCGTAAGCGTGACCAAGTCAGACGACCAATTTGAGATTACCGCCTACCCCAAAAACGCCGGCGTGGCGCGCGAGCGTATCCGCAGCACGGCGCAGCATTTGGGCTTCTCGCGCACGGCCCTAGACGACATGGAAGTGGCGGTCGGCGAGGCGGTCACCAATGCCATTTTGTATGGCTCCCCCAGCGGCGGCAGTCCGATTGTCGTCCGCACTTCGTTCTCCGCTTCCAGCAAAGTATTCCAAATTGAAGTGCAGGATCAGGGACAGGGCTTTGACCCCAACCGGATGCGCACGGAGGAGAACGACACAGACGCCCTCGGGGGACGCGGCTTGCGCCTGATGCGGGTGTTGATGGATGACGTTTGGCTGCATTACAGCGGGGCGGGCATGATCGTGCGCATGACCAAAAGCCTGCATTCTGATTAATGTTTGCACACAAGCCTTGACAACTGTTCAACTTCTTGCTAGAATAGCTGAACAGTGACAGCCGCTTCGCCCCACCGTCCTTCTTTCCTCGTGTCTGACCTTGATTACGCCCTGCCCCCGGAGCGTATCGCGCAGACGCCCCTGCCTGTTCGCGACCAATCCCGCCTGTTGGTGCTTCATAAAACGACCGGCGCAATCGCCCATCGCCGGTTCTGCGACCTGCCGGGCCTGCTGGAGCCGGGCGACGTGCTGGTTGTCAACGACACGCGCGTCACCGCTTTGCGCCTGTTTGGAGCGAGGCCGGGGCATCCGGGTGAGCGCATTGAAACGTTTCTGACCCACCCCATTGGCAATCATCAATGGCAGGCACTGGCCCGTCCGGCGCGCAAGTTAACGCCGGGGACGACCATTGACTATGCCGACGGCCTGTCTGCCCAAGTCCTTGCCCAAACCGATAATCGGGGCGGGCGGCTGCTGCAATTTCGCGCGCCGCAGGGCACGCGCGTGGATGACTTGCTGGCCGCGCAGGGCGATGCGCCGCTGCCACCCTATATCACTCAAGGCTTGCCGCCGGAAAGCCGCGAGCGTTACCAGACCGTCTATGCCGCGCACCCTGGCTCCGCCGCCGCGCCGACCGCAGGCCTGCACTTCACGCCTGCGCTGCTGACGCAAATCAAAGAGCGGGGGGTGCAGATCGCGCAGGTGACTCTGCACGTCGGCCTGGGCACGTTTCGGCCTATTGAAACCGAAGATGCCGCCGACCATCTCATGCACCATGAGCATATCACCGTCACGCCCGAAGCCGCAGACATTGTCAACACGGCGCGGGGGCGCATTGTCGCTGTCGGCACCACATCGGCCCGCACACTGGAAAGCGCCGCCGTTGGCCCCCGGCAAATCCGGGCGATGGACGGCGACACCGATTTGTTTATCCTGCCCGGCTACCAATTCAAAGTCGTGGATGCCCTGGTGACCAACTTCCACATGCCGCGCTCTACCCTGCTTTTGCTCATTAGCGCCCTCGCCGGCCAAGACGCTGTTAAGAAGGCTTATGCCGAGGCGCTGGCCCATGAATACCGCTTTTTGTCCTTTGGGGATGCGATGCTGATCGCCTGACCCCCGTTCGCTGAGAGGGAGAACTGGAACCCGTGCGCGATGTTCGCGATTGGAATAAATACGTAGACCTGCTCGGCAAAAGCGTCGTTCAGCGGCCTCCTGCCCCGGTCGCGGCGCATGTGCTTCCTGCACACGCGCCCGCCTCCCCCGAGGACGAGATGTCCGCCGCCGCCCTGCCCAGCGCCACGCCGCCGCAGGCCCGCCCGGAGCCGCCGCGAAAAGGGCGAGGGCCGCGCCGCGAAGAAACACGCGAAGAGCTGCTGGCCCGCCTGCTGGACCCGGTGCTGACCCTGGAAGAAACCGCGCGCATACTTCAGGTGTGCCCAACTACCGTGCGCCGCTACACCAACAAAGGCCTGCTGCCCCATGAGCGCTCAGCGGGCAACCAGCGCCGGTTTCGCTGGTCGCAAGTGTATGCGTTTATGGAGGCGCAGGCGGGCGGGGCGGCGGCTCCCGCCGCTGAGTAAACCCACTTATGCGTATCGGCCTGTTTACGGAAAGCTATCCTCCCCTGATTAACGGCGTGAGCACCTCGGTGCAGACGCTGATTGCCCAATTGGAACACGCCGGGCATGACGTGTTCGTGTTTACGTCGCGCTACCCCAAGCACAACGACGCCCGCCCCCATGTGTATCGCTTTCCATCCGTCAATGCTCTGGTTGAGCCGGATTACGTCCTGCCCATCCCTTTTTCGCCTGCGATTGCCGCCGCTATTCCCCGGCTGAGGCTGGATATTGTCCATTCGCAGTCGCCGTTTCTGCTGGGCCTGCTCGCCCGCCGGGTCGCCCGCCGGCATGGCCTGCCCCATCTGTCCACCAACCACACGCTCTATCCTGAATACGCGCATTACGTGCCCTGGCTGCCGCGCGCCGTCGTGCGCCGCGCGATTATCCGCTGGATGCACAGCTTCTATAACTCCTGTGACCATGTGCTGGCCCCCTCCGAGCTGACCCGCTGCCGCCTGAATGACTACGGCGTCCAAGCACCGATTTCGGTCATTCCCACCGGCATCCCCGCGCCGCCCTATTTGTTAGCCAAGCCCGCTGACACCAAGCAGGAGCTTGGCCTGTCCCCGGATGCCCGCCTGCTGCTTTATGTGGGCCGCCTCGCCCCCGAAAAGAACCTGGACATGCTCCTGCATGCGTTTAAGCGCATCAGCCAACAGACCCACGACACGTTTCTGGTGGTGGCCGGGAGCGGCAGCAGCGCCGGGGCGCTGCGGCGGCGGGTAAAGCAATTGGGAATTGAAGAGCGGACACTCTTCACAGGCTTTGTGGGGCGCACGAAGCTAGACCCGTTATACGCGGCTTCGGAGCTGTTTTTGTTTCCGTCCGTCACGGAAACGCAGGGCCTGGCCGTGGGGGAAGCGCTGGCGGCGGGAACCCCCTGCGTGGTGGTCAACGGCGGCGGCGCGCCGGAGGCGATCCGCAGCGGCAGCAATGGGTTTGTGGTGGAAGACGACGCCGCGCAGATGGCGGAGCACGCTCTGCGCCTGCTCGGGGACGAGGCGCTGCGTCTCAAGATGGCCGCCGATGCCCTCGCGGGCGCGGCCCTGATGACCCCGGAACACGTCGCCCGGCGCATTTTATCGTTGTACGAAGCATTGATCGCGCAGCGGGGGCGGGGAAACAAGCCGCCGTCGCCCGCGCAGGCAGAAGCGCCCGCAAGACAAGAAAAGCCGGGGTCAGCGCCGCCGCCGCAGGTATGACGCGGGAATACGCAGCTCTTCGCGGTACTTCACCACAGTGCGGCGGGCCACGACGGTGCCGCGCGCTTTGAGGAGGTCCGCGATGGCTTGGTCACTAAGCGGGGTGTCCGCGTTCTCCGCCGCGACCAGTTCCGCCACGGTATCCTTGATGGTGGCGGCTTGCTCAAAGAAGATGTCAAACGCGACCACCTCCTGCGACGGCAATTGCACGTACTTGTGCAGCAATGCCCGGCTGATGGTAGACTCGTGCATGCCCACGGTTTCCGCCAGCCGCGTGCGGGTCAGGGGACGCAGAAACGCCCGCTGTCCGGTTTCCAGAAAGCCCTGCTGGCTTTCCACCAGCGCGCGCGCGATTTTGTGAATGGTGCGCCGCCGCTGCTGCAAGTTCTTGAGGAACAGGTTGGCCCGCTCCACATAGGCCACGACGTGCTTTTGATGGTCGGGTGTCAGGGGCGCGGCGCGCGGGTCTTTGCGCCCCATGCGAATATCGGCATACAAAGTGCGGTAGTGAGGGTTGATTTGCAGGCCCAGGTTTTCAAAGCCCAGCACGTCTATCTCAAAGCCGATGGCCCCGCGCCTGATGACCACATCGGGTGTGACCGTCATGCTCTGACCGTCGGGGCGATGCTCCCACGGCTGGCGATACTGGGCGGCGGGGTGAGGGGTGAGGTGGCGCTGAATAAACAAGACGGCAAGCTCCAGGCGCGCCGGAGCGACCCCCAGCCGCCGGGCCAGCCGCGCATGACGCCGCTGGACCAGAGCGTCCCAATGCGCGCTGACCAACTGCTCGGCCACGGCATCATAACGCTCCAAATCGCTTTGTTCCCGCAGGGCGCAGAGCTGCAACAGCAGGCATTCCCGCAGGTTCCTGGCCCCGATGCCCGGCGGGTCGCAGGCTTGCAGCCGCGCAATGCCGCTTTGAATCGCCCCGCATGGAACGCGCAGCACGGCGCAGGCTTCGTCTTCGTCAATCTGCAAATACCCGCGCTCATCCAGTCCATTAATCAGATACTCGGCGATGCGAATGTCGTCCGGCGCTGTGGACGTGGCCCGCAGAAACGACAGCAATGTCTCGGCCAGGCTGGTCTGCGCCCGCGCCATCATCAGCGGATCAAAGTCAGAGTCGCCCGCCGGGAGCGTGCCAGGCTCTACGGTATCAAACTCATAGCGCGCCAGCTCCAGTTCGTCCACAGTCGCCTGACGCTCTACATCCACGTCCTTGTCTTCCGCAGGCTCCGGCGCGATGTCCAGTTCCAGGTCGTCCTCGCCTTCGTCCAGGGCGGGGTTTTCGCGCTGCTCCTGCTCGATCATCTGGATCAGCTCCGCCGTGGAGCATTGCAGCAAGGTGTTGGCCTGAATCAGGTGCGGCGCGATGCGCTGCGATTGGGACTGACGCTGTGAATGATCCTGTCTGAACTGCACGGATACACGCCTCTCCGGGAACTTGCTCCCGGCTCTCTGCTCCCATTATCGGCAAAACGCGCAAAGATGCTTAGAGTGTGTCTGAAATGATGTTTACACTTGAGTCGCGCGGTAGTAACACGGCCCGCGCGCCAACAACGGGCGGCCCTCACCCTGGCGCAGAATGGCCCTCCCGCGTGTAGGAACCTGTGAGCGAAGCGAACAAGGAGGGAGGTTCCTACACGCAAGCAGCGAGGTTCCTACACGCGGCCAGGTTGTCTTTCCTTCGGAGCTTGTGAACTGTCCCGCCCTTACACCTTGCCCCGGAAATACTCAATCGTTGCCGACAAGCCCTCGGCCAGCGGGACGCGCGGCTCCCAGCCCAGCAATGTCCGCGCTTTGGTGATGTCCGGGCGGCGCTGTTTTGGGTCGTCCGCAGTGGGCATCGGCACATGGATCATTTTGCTTTTGCTGCCCGTCGCTTTGATAATCTCCTCGGCAAAACGCAGCATCGTCAGCTCGCTTGATGGGTTGCCGACATTGATTGGCCCGCTTTGCTCGGACACGCTGAGCTTGTAAATGCCGTCAATCAAATCGGACACGTAGCAAAACGAGCGTGTCTGCGTGCCTTCCCCAAAGATCGTCAAATCTTCCCCGCGCAATGCCTGGCTGATAAACGCCGGCACCACGCGCCCGTCATTGATCCGCATGCGCGGCCCATAGGTGTTGAAGATGCGCACGATCTTGGCATCCATGCTGTACAAACGCCGATACGCAAACGTCACCGCTTCCGCGTAGCGCTTGGCCTCGTCATACACCGCCCGCGTGCCGTGCGGGTTGACATTGCCCCAGTACTCTTCGGGCTGCGGGTGAACCGCAGGGTCGCCATACACTTCCGACGTGGACGCCACCAGAAAGCGCGCGCCTTTGTCCCGCGCCAGCTCCAGCGTGTTGTGCGTGCCGTAGGAGCCGACTTTGAGTGTTTCCAGCGGCAGTTCCAGATAATCCACCGGCGATGCGGGAGAGGCAAAGTGGTAGATCATGTCTACCGGCCCGTCCACTGTGTAGGGGTCGATAATATCCTGCTCAATATATTGAAACTTCGGGTTGTTTCGGTTGTGTGCGATGTTGTCTGTGCTGCCGGTGACCAGGTTGTCCACCGCGACAACGTCATAGCCTTCCGCCAGCAGCCGGTCGCCCAGATGCGATCCTAAAAACCCTGCTCCGCCTGTTACCACTGCGCGCGCCATAGATGTTCATCCTTTGAATGCCGATGTGCTGCCAAGATTAGCCGAGACTTTTGTCCCATTTTGTATTATAAACCGCTTTCTCCTAGCTGTCAAGGCAGCCCGCCTGCTTGTTCTGCTTGAGACAGCCGCCACCCGCCGGCTTTTGCCCTTGCCGGCATCCCTGCCTTGTGGTTTTAGGCGTCCCTCCCCTTTAGGGGAGGGGGATGCGGGCCGTGGGAGCGGGCCAGGGACACTGCGCCACCGGGCCGGTGACGCCGTTGCATACGCGTTCCCCTTGCTTTCCCACGGCTTACCAACGACGGAACAGTTTCTTCCGTCGTTGGTATGCGCTTGCAACGCCATGGCAATGCCTAAGCCTCGCCTACGCGGAGGCCTTGCGCCCAGGGCTGCGTGTGCTACAATAGGACATGCAGACGCTGCGCTTTGCGCTCCCACAACACTGGTTCTTTGATTGCTTATGACGCTCAAACGCTTCGCTCCTCTTTTTGCCCTTATGCTTGCGGCGCTGACCCCGACGCTTGCCCGCGCGGATACGACCGTCAAACGGCTCGCGCCGGGCGTGGTCTGGACGCAGGAAGTGGACAAAACAACGCCGCTGATTATTAATGTGCTGGATATAGACCTGCATGCGCCCGGCGTGCATGTCGGGGTGGGGCTGGGGCAGGACAAGGTCAGTGGGACGGATGCGACCCATGGGCGCGAAGATGTGTCCCGCTACGCGCGGCGGCACCATCTTCTGGCGGCGGTGAATGCGGACTTTTTCCCCTTTACAGGCGATCCGCTGGGCGTGGGCATTCAGGATGGCGAACTGTTCAGCGAACCGTGGACGGGCAATGCCAAAGGCGGGCCGCGCACGGCTCTGGGCATCGGGGCGGATGGGCGGACGGCGCTGCTGAGCACATTGGGGTTCCTGGGGGACTTTCAGGCCGCCGACACTGCGCGTTATTTTATCAACGGCATCAACCGACAGGTTGGGGCAGGGGAGATTGTCGTCTTCTCGCCGCGTTATGGGCCGATTACCGCGTACCGCAAGGGCGGCACGGAAGTGGTGCTCGGCGCAGTCAACGGGCAGGTGCAGGCGGATAAGCTGATGGTCGGGCGCGTGGTGAGCGTGCAGGCGGGCAGCGTCCTGCCCGCGTTTATCCCGGATGGCGGGCTGGTGCTGTCGGCGGGGCCGGGGGCCGGGGCTGTGTTTCTCAATACGCATTGCCATGTGGGGGATAAAGTGGGCTTTGTGCTGTCGGTCGCGCCGCCGGGGCAGACGCACGATGGGGTCAAGATTGCCTCCTTGCTTCCCTCGGCGGGGGACTTGCCTTCGCGGGGAATGGCGAATATCGGGCGGGGTGCATTGCTTTGGAGCGCGGCGGCGCAGGCGGTGGGCGGCGGCCCGCGATTGCTGGCAAATGGAGAAGTCGTGATTGACGGCCTCGCGGAAGGTTTTGATGCGGGCTTTACCGACCATGCCTATCCGCGCACATGCGTCGGGATCAGTCGGGACGGTCGGCATTTGATTGTGGTGACGGCGGATGGTCGTCAGGCCCTGTCGCGCGGGGCGACTTTGCCTGAGATGGCCGCCATTCTCAAGCGTTATGGGGCGTGGAATGCGATGAACTTTGACGGCGGCGGGTCCACAAGCATGGCGATTGCGGGCCTGCCCGTCGGCAGCCCGGAAGGCAGCGGTGCGGAGCGTCCTGTGGCCGATATGCTGACCGTGCAAAGCGACTACGCCCGCGTGCGTTACCCTGCCGATGCGCCCTTGATCTTTCCGCCGCGCGGCGACGCAGGCGCCCTTGTTTCGCAGGCGGATGCGCAGATTGTCGCGCCGCTCCTGCCCGTGCTGACCGGCAGCGGCACTCCGCTGCATCTGCGCGTGGCGGGCCGGGACATCTCAGGCGCGGACCCCCGGATTGTCTGGCAGGGCACGGCGAATGGAACCGGGTTTACAAGCCAGCGCGGGTACTTTCTCGCCCAGAACCCTGGTGCCGGCACGCTGGCCGCGCTGTTTGATGGGCAGCTTGTCACGGGGAAAATTACGGTGCAGGCCAAAGCGCCGCCTGTTGCCACCTTCGCGCTGCGCGCCGACCTCAGCCCCGACCCGCAGGGGGCGACCAATCGCAATAGTTTGTTTGTGCGCGTGCTGGACAAAAGCAATGCCCCCAAAGCCGGGGCCGCCATTCATCTGAATGTGACCGGCGGCGCTGCCGACAGCCCTGACGCCCAAACCGACCCGGATGGGGGCGTCACAGTCGGCATCACCTGGAACCAAACGCGCGGCGGCAGCGTCCAAATTGTATCCCCTGGCCTTGCGCCGCTGATGCTGGCGCAGCCGAGCGTGCCGTGATAAGATTCGGCTGGAACGCTTCCCTCCAGAGGAATAGTCCTTGCCCTGGCGCAGAGCGGCCCTCCCCCTGGCGCTGTGCATAGCCCGGACAGCCCTCACCCTGGCGCTGCGCGCCTGTCCCTCTCCTGCCCTTCCAGGCCCGCCAGTGTGGAAGCGGGCGAGGGCAAGATCGCCCCCCGGCCCCCAATTCTGGGGGGGTAAGACTTATCCCCTCTGGCTCCCCAGAATTGGGGCGGGGGGGCCATTCTTGCTCCCCCTCCCTGACGGGAACGGGGGGTGAGTGCTGTCCTCTTCAGCGAGGGCTTCCCAACAACTGACGGCATACACCGATAGAAGACCATAAATTATGATACCACCAACATTTATCGCCGAGGGCAGCCTTGCAAAAGACAGTGTCCCCGCCAAACTCTTGACCCTCAAGGACGTGCGCCACGATGCGCGTGTCCGCACTTATATTTTGCGCGCCAACGAGCAGATGCAGGCCATCGGCTACACCGAGCATGGGCATCGGCATGCGGGCATTGTCAGCACCATCGCCCGCACCATCCTGGTCAACCTCGGCCACCCGGAGCGCGAGGGAGAACTCGCTGCCATTGCAGGCTACATGCACGACATGGGGTGCGTCATCAACCGGATCGGCCATGTGGAAGCGGGCGCACTCATGTCCTACACCATCCTGACTGACATGGGCATGAGCGCCAATGAGATCGCCACTATTATCGGGGCCATCGGCAACCACGAGGAACCTAACGGCCTGCCGATTTCGCTGGTCTCCGCCGCCGTGATTATCGCCGACAAGAGCGATGTGCATTTTTCGCGCGTCCAGGAAAAAGACCCGGTGAAGTTTGACATCCACGACCGGGTGAACTATGCGGTGCAAAAGTCGTACCTGCATGTGGACGGCGAGACCAAAGCCATCACCTTAGATTTGGATATTGATACAAGCCATGCCTCCGTCACCGAGTATTTTGAGATATTCGTCATGCGCATGGTCTTGTGCCGCCGGGCCGCCGCTTTCCTGGGCTGCAAGTTCCACCTTAAGATCAATGGCGTGCATTTGTAATAAAGCGCAAAGCGAGAAGCCGTCAGGTTAGACGCACAGGCCGGACGGGGTAGATATGTTTTTATGAGCAAGGCGCAAAAGTGGCCGCAGTCGCTGATGATCGTGCGGCACGGCGAAAGCGCGGGCAATGTCGCGCGGGATGCGGCGCTGGCGCAAGGGCTGGCCGAGATCGACATTGCCGGACGCGACATTGATGTTCCGCTGTCGGCGCGCGGCGAGCGTCAGGCCCGCGCGCTGGGGGAATGGCTTGGGCGTCAGAGCCACGCGCTGCGGCCCACAGTGGTGCTGTCTTCGCCTTACAAGCGGGCGCAGGACACTGCGCATCTCGCTTTGCAGTCGGCGGGTTTGGATACTGCGGACATTCCGTTTATTGCAGACGAACGCTTGCGGGAAAAAGAGTTTGGGGTCTTAGACCGCCTCACGCCGCGCGGGGTTTTGGAGAAGTATCCCGAGCAGGCGCAGTTCCGGCAGGCCCTGGGCAAGTTCTACCACCGTCCGCCGGGAGGGGAAAGCTGGTGCGATGTCATTCTGCGCCTGCGCTCCGTGCTGGACACATTGGACCGCGAACACGAAGGCGAGCGCGTTTTGATTGTCGCCCATCAAGTCGTGGTTCTCTGCTTTCGCTATCTCATAGAGCACATGACCGAAGACGAGATACTGGCGATTGACCGCAAGGGCGACATCGCCAACTGCGCGGTAACGCGCTACGAATACGATGCCCACGCGGGGCGTCATGGCGGCCTTGTCCTGCACGAGTGCAACTTCTCCGCGCCTGTGGAAGAAGGGGGCGAAGCGGTCACGACGCGCCCCGATGTGCCTGTCGCCCCCAAATAACATCTTCTCTCGCGTGAGAATTGAGCGTAACTCCCTATGGCTGTCAAGCGGGCGCAGAAGCCCATTGTTATCACACAGAAACTGCTGGCCGAGTGGCCGCTGCCTCAGCCTGACCCCGGCGGCAACAAAGAGGGACGCGGGCAGGTCTTGATTGTGGGCGGGGCACGCGTCATGCCCGGCGCGGTCATACTCGCCGCGACTGCCGCATTGCGGGCGGGCGCGGGCAAGCTGCAAATCGCCACCGCCGAGAGCGTTGCCGTTGCCCTGGGAGCGGCCATTCCCGAAGCGTATGTGCTGGGTCTGCCCGAAACCGAGGGCGGCGCGATTGACCCGCGCTGCGCCGACCGGGTTGCAGAGCTTGCGGGCAAGGCGCAGGCCGTGCTGTTTGGGCCGGGCATGGTGGACGAAGACCGCGTGACGGAATTGGTGCAGCGCATTCTGCCTCAGCTTGCAGACACAACAGTCATACTAGATGCCGCCGCCCTGGCGACGCCGAGCGCCGATGCCGCCTGCCTGCACTGCTTAAACGGACGGGTCATACTCACCCCGCACTCCACTGAGCTTGCGTTGATGCGCCATCTGGAGAGGGATGCCGTCACCGAAAACCCGCTGGACGCCGCGCGGAAGGCCGCCGCCGACCTGCATGCCGTGGTGGCGCATAAGGGCCGCGACACGTTTATCGCGGCCCCCAACGGCAGTGCTTACCACAACAAGGCAGGCAATGTGGGGCTGGCGACATCGGGGTCGGGCGACCCGCTGGCGGGCCTGGTCGCGGGGCTTGCCGCGCGCGGGGCCGACCCGCTGCATGCCGCCGTATGGGCCGTATATTTGCACGCCGCGGCGGGCGACCGTTTGGCGCGGCGCCTGGGCAGCCTGGGCTTTCTGGCACGGGAGCTGCTGGCCGAAGTGCCTGTTTTGATGCACAAGTTTGCTCCCTGAGCGGGCATTTGTGTATGGCTTCACGCAGACAAACGCCCGGCGCTTCCGATAAGAAGCGCCGGGCGTTCCGTGTGTTTTGTGGCTATTCGTAGTTGGCTTCCCCGCCGTCCGTGCTGGCTTCGGTGGTGGTGGATGTTTCCGTCGTGCTGCCGTCCTGAGAGTTTGTCGTGCTGCTCGTCTCTTTGCCGCCGGGAATATCATGCGTTTCCGTGTTCGTGCTGGGGTCGTCTGCCATTGGGTGGCTCCTTTCGCCGTGCTGTCGTTATTTGCCCACTAAGGAAGCGGCATAAACCTTGCAGTTGGGCTTAACGCGAGGCAGGGGGCAGCATGCTCAGGCCAAAGCCAACGATCCAGCAGAAGAGAAAGCCGCCGTAGGCCAGCATCATCCGGCGGGCATCGCGGTGCAAGGGGTGGCGAGTATCCCGCAGAATAGCGCGAATCTGCGCGGTATCCGTGCTGCCGGGGGGCGCGAGGCCGTCGCGCTTCTGCCGGTTTAGGTGACGCTTGAGGCGGGTGAGCGGCACCAGCGCATAGGCCCACAGCACGCCCGCCACTATCCACATCACGAGAAATAAACTGTTCATAACAAGGTGAGTGTCAGCGTCTGCGCCGCCTACTGTTCCACGTTCTGCTTGTCCAGCACTAAGGCGATGCCGCCGTAAATGCCCGCATTATCGCCAAGCTGGGCAGGGACGATTTGACACGTTTGGGACAGGGAGCGGATCGCGCAGGCATACGCCGTCCGGCGGATAGGTTCCAGAATAAGCTCCCCGGCCTGCGCGATCCCGCCGCCGATTACCGCCATCTGCGGGTTGAGCAGATTAATCAAGTTGGCAACGCACAGCCCTAAATAGTAGCCCGTCTCCTCAAACACCTCAATGGAAACTTCATCCCCGTTCTGCGCTTCCTCGGCGATCATGGCGGGCGTGAGCGTAAAGCGCGAATGCTGGGCGCGCTCGGTGAGCGTTGTCTTGTAGCCCTCTTGTATCTTGCGCTCCGCACGCTCCACAATGGCATCGCGCTGCGCCTCGCCTTCCACCGACCCGAAGGCCGCATTGCCGCCGCGCCCGCCGGGGTTGACAATGATGTGCCCAATCTCGCCCGCCCCGCCGTCCGCGCCTTCAATCAGCTTGCCGTCCACGATCAGCCCGCCACCGACGCCCGTCCCAAGTGTCACCATCACCAGATGCCGCACCGCGCGTCCGGCCCCGAAGCGAAACTCGCCCAGGGCAGCGAGGTTGGCGTCATTGCCCAAAAAGACCGGAACGCTGAGGGCCTGCTGAATAGGCGCGGCCACCTGCACCCCTTTCCATTGGTCCTTAAAGTTGGGCGCCCACATGACCATGCCGAGATTGGCTTTCACATGGCCGGGGACGGCAATGCCCACTCCCAGCACATCGGCGGCGGACACTTGGGCATGATCCATCGCTGTTTGGGCCGCCAGCGCGATCTGGCCGAGCGTCTGCTCAAAGCCGGCCTCGGCCAGCGAAGGCAGATTGTCGCCGCGCGCGACGATTTTCTCGGTCGTCCGGTCGAGCACGGCGGCGCGAACATTGGTGCCGCCCAGGTCAACGCCTACCACGTAGGGCTTGTCAATTGTGTGTGTCATGCCCAGAGTATGGCGGCGCGCACGCTTGATGTCAACCGGGAGCAGGCTTTGCTTCTTTTCCCTGCGGGCAGGAACTCTGCAACTTGCGGGCAGGAACTCCGCAGCTTTCCCTCAGCCTCGCGCCGCCCCGAGGCGTCGGCGCAGGCGGCGGGCGCGCAGGCGCAGCTTCAGCGGCATCAGCACCGACTCCCAGATCACGGACTGGGACATCTTGGATTGCCCCGCGTGGCGTTCCACAAAAATAATCGGCACTTCCACCACGCGAAACCCCGCGAGCTGCGCCCGAAACGTCATTTCTACCTGAAACGAATAGCCATTGGAGCGCACCGATGGCAGATCAATGGCCTCCAAGACCGCCCGTCGGTACAGCCGAAAGCCCGATGTGCAGTCACGCACCCGCAGGCGGGTGACACCGCGCACATAGTAGTTCGCCCCCCAAGACAGCAAGACGCGGCGCAGGGGCCAGTTGATCACCGAGATGCCGTTGAGGTAGCGCGAACCGATGACCACGTCGGCGTCATGCGCGCCGTGCAGCAGGCCCGGCAGGTACATGGGGTCGTGCGAAAAGTCGGCATCCATCTCAATCACGGCATCATAGCCTCGCTCCAGAGCATAGGCAAAGCCCGCAAGATAGGCCCGCCCCAGGCCGCTCTTGCCGGGACGGTGCAGCACCTGCAGCCGCCCGCAAGACTCCGGCGACTGCGCCAAAGCGTCGGCAATCCCGCCTGTGCCGTCCGGGGAGTTGTCGTCCACCACGAGAATATCCAGGCTGCCGGGCTGGGCGAGGATGCGCCGGGCGAGTTTGGCGATGTTGTCGGCCTCATTGTAGGTGGGAACAACCACAAGAGAGCGCATTTGGGGTAGACTAAGCGTATCGGCTTCGTCGCTGATTGTCGGCAGTTCCATCATGGGGGTTTTGCTGGGGGGCGCTCGGTGGCTCGCTCGGCATGCGTTTTCCCCCAATCATACCCGACTCTGTTCCTATCCACCATGCCTTTTGGTCGCAAATTTGCAAATCGCGTTCTGCTGGCGTATCTTGTCCCCTTGGGCCTGATGCTGGTTCTGGGCATTGCATTTGCGTACTTCGCCCACTACGACGTAGAACGGGTGACCCTCGCCGAGCTGATTGTTTCCATTCCCGCCATACTCATCGGACGACTTCTCACCCGGCGCGATGCCCTGCGCTTTGCCCAATTGCGCCGCTCGGCGGAAGGCATTGAGCGCGGCGACTACCATTCCCGCCTGCTGATTGCCAAAGGCGAGGATGAATACGCCGATGTCGCCCGCGCCTTTAACCATATGGCGGATGTGCTGGCGGCCCGCGAAAGCGCCCTGCGTGAACAAAACCTGGCCCTGGTCGCGTTCAATCAGCGCATGGAGTCGGTGCTGAATGCCACCAATGACGGCATCGCGCTGCTGACCCGCGAAGGACGCTTTGCCCTGGTCAACAAACGGTTCTGCGAGATGCTGGGCACCCGCTCCGATTTGGTGCTGCATCAATCCCTGGCCGAAGTTCACCCGCATTTGGTGGAACGACTGGCCCAGCCGGAGCGCCTTGCCAGCCACCTGTCCGTCCTCACTCTGGACGACCTCCGCGACCCCGTCGGCGTGGCCGAAGAGGTGATCGAGCTTCTTCAGCCCGACCGCCGGTTCGTGCAGGTCTATACGGCCCCCGTGCGCGGGGAGAACGGCACAGAAGTAATCGGGCGCATTATTGCCCTGCGCGATGTGACCCGCGAACGCGAGCTGGACAAAATGAAAACGGAGTTTATTTCCGTTGTCTCCCACGAGCTGCGCACCCCGCTGACCTCCATCAAGGGGTATACTGATCTCTTGCTTTCAGGCGCGGCGGACGGCAGCCCGGACCTGCAAAGCGAGTTTTTGGGCATTATTCAAGGCAGCACCACGCGCTTGTCCAATTTGATCAACGACATTCTGGACATCTCGCGGCTGGAGTCGGGGAAGATAGAAATCAAGCGGGAGCCGATTGACTACCGTAAGATTGTCGCCGACACGCTGCGCCTGATGCGGGCCGCCGCCGATGAGAAGCAGATTGCCATGGATGCCAGCCTGCCCGAATCCATGCCTTTGGTGCGCGGCGATGCGGAAAAAGTGGGGCAGGTGCTGACCAACCTCGTCTCCAATGCCATCAAATACACGCCGCCCGGCGGCTGGATCAAAGTGTGGCTGGAAGTGACCGAAGAAGCCACGGTCACGACCTGCGTGCAGGACAGCGGCATCGGCATCACTTTGGATGACCAGAAAAAGCTGTTCCAGAAGTTCTTTCGTGCGGACAATTCCAGCACCCGTGAGGCGGGCGGCACGGGCCTCGGGCTGGTGATTGCCAAGACCACCGTGGAGCTGCTCGGCGGTGCCATCTGGGTGGAAAGCGAGAGGGGGCGGGGCAGCCGCTTTTATTTCACGCTGCCCCTGTCCCCGGAAGCGGAGGCGGCGCAGGTGGCTTCGCCCGCCGTGCCCCTGCCGGAGCGGGGCATTGGGCTGGTGCTGGTCGTGGATGACGACAACTATGTGCGCGGCATCGTGCAGCATTTTCTGCACCGGCGCGGCTACGGCACGTTGGGGGCTTCTACAGGCGGCGAAGGCCTGCAAAAGGCGCGCCTGCATAAACCCGATGTGATCACGCTGGACTTGATGATGCCCGGCAGGGAAGGCTTTGAAGTCCTGCGCGCTCTCAAAACCGACCCGGCGACGGCGAGCATTCCCGTGGTGCTGATTTCCATTGCGGGCGACCCGGCGCGGGGCGTGCTGTCTTTGGGGGCGTTTTCCATTGTGCAAAAGCCGCTGAGCGAGGCGCGTCTGCTCCAGACCATTGGAGACGCCGTGGGCCTGGGCGCAAATGGGGGCGATGGCGAAGGGGCGCAGCCCTGGGCGAGCGTGCTCTACGCGGGCGTTCTGCCGCCTGGTGACGGGCCGAATAGCAGCCAAAGCGGGGTCGTCGCCGCTTTGGCCGCGCGGGGGATTGCGCTGCATGTCGCCGAACAGCCTGCGGAGGCGCTCGCCTATGCCGTCACCTCTTCCCCAGAATTGATTATGCTGGACATGGCGGCACCGGACACATTTGTGTTTGAGTTTGTCGGCGCGCTCAAGGCGGAAGAGGAAGCCGCCCGCATCCCGATCATCATGCTGACCGACGACATTGCCGATACCGGCATTCATTTTCACCTGGGCAGCGACATTGCCGACAACACGCTGTCGCTGGAATATATCGGCGAACAGCTTGGGCGCATCCTGGCCGTGCCTGTTAAGTAGCCGTTCCAGACAGCTAAACAACGTGTGAAGGTTGGACCGCAGAACGGAAACAAGCCGAGGGACGAAATGTCACAAGCCATAGAAGATTGTATTGCCCATGAACAATGGGAAGCCGCAAGGCGGCTTATTGAAGAGGCCCTTACAGATATGCCGGAGAGTCACTGGCTGCTGACGCGCTTAGGTTTAACCTACTATGAGCAGTTCGATTACCGGAAAGCGCTGGAGATCGCGGAGAAGGCCCTCGCCATAGCACCCGACTGTCCGCTCGTTCTATGGGATTACGCAGGTTCACTAGAAATGCTGGACAGGCCGCAGGAGGCAATTGCCGTTTACCAAAAGCTCATAGAGCGCGGCGTAGAGGCCCTGGCATACGATGAATGTGGGGAAGGCCGTGCGTGGGCGCGTGGTCTCTACGCAGATTGTTTCTATCGGATGAGCCATTGCTGCCTCGCTTTGGGCCGGAAGGCTGAAGCTCTTGATGTCCTTAGCCGCCATCTGAATCAGCGGGGGCCAGGCTGCCGTTCTATCTATCCGATTCGTAAAGTCCGTGCGGAGATGGCGGCACTCAAAAGCGTTCCCACCTAGCAGTATCATCATGGCTGCCAAGACGTAGCAGAACAATGCTGTGGCATGACATATAAACAGGAGACACAGTCAATGACAGATTATACAGTGGCCGTCGTGGGGGCGGGAGCCGTCGGCGAAGAGCTGCTGCGCGTGCTGGCCGAGCGCCGCTTCCCTGTGCGCGAAGTGCGCGTGCTGGCCCGCACCGCCCGCATCCTGACGGTCGATGGCACCCATTACAACGTGCAGGAAACAACGCCCTCTGCGTTTGACGGCGTGGACATCGCTCTGTTTGCGGGCACCGAGGGCGAAAAGGGGGCCGCCGTGACGTTCGGCCCCGAAGTTGTCAAGAGGGGAGCCGTGGTCATTGACAACGGCGCGGACTTCCGCATGCAGGCCGAGGTGCCTCTGGTCGTGCCCGAAGTCAATGCCGATGCCCTGGACACGCACCGGGGAATTATTGCCAACCCCAACTGCTCCACGGCCCAATTGGTGCTGGCCCTCAAGCCCCTGCACGATGCCGCAACGCTTACCCGCGTTTTGGTGTCCACTTATCAGGCCGTGTCCGGCGCGGGCGCGGGCGGCGTTCGGGAACTGCACGCCCAAAATGTCGCGTTGGCCGAAGGACGCGCCATCTCTTCCCCCGGCCCGACATTCTCCATGCAGATTGCGGGCAACGTCATCCCCCAAATCGGCGGCTTTGATGATGCTGGCTACACCACGGAAGAAATGAAATTGGTGCATGAGACGCGCAAGATCATGGCCTTGCCCGCCCTCGCCCTGACCCCCATGGTCGCCGCGCGCGTCCCCGTGGTGACCGGGCACAGCGAGGCGGTCTATGTGGAAACGGCGCGTCCGCTCACGCCCGCCGAGGCCCGCGCCCTGTGGCGCGGCGCGTCCGGCATCACCGTGCTGGACGACCATCATGCCGCCGATGCCTACCATATGTACCCGACACCCCTGCTCGCTTGTGGCAAGGACACGACCTTTGTCGGACGCATCCGGCAGGACATCGGCAATCCCAATGGCCTGGCGTTCTGGGTGGTCAGCGACAACCTGCGCAAAGGCGCGGCGACCAATGCCGTGCAGATCGCCGAAACATTGATTGAGCGCGGACTTCTTTCCCGCTCCTGAGAGGGCGGAGAGCAAGCCCCGGATCGCCCCCTAGCCCCCAATTCTGGGGGGATAGGAAGAGAACAAGGTTCACTGCGCCATTAGCGGTCCTGCTCCTACTCCCCCAGAATTGGGGGCCGGGGGGCGATCTGCTCCCCCCGAACTTAGGGCCGGGGGGCCTCCCAACTTGTTTCTATACACTTTGTAAACTTACGCTCGTCCAAGAACTATGACACACCACACCACACCGCCCCGTTTCGGGCGCACTCTCACCGCAATGGCGACCCCATTCACTCCGGGCGGCCTGGTAGACCATGCCGAAGCCGCCCGTCTTGCCATTTACCTTGTGGAACACGGCAATGACGGCCTGGTTGTCGCCGGGTCTACGGGCGAAAGCGTCACGCTGTCGTCCGACGAGAAGATAGCCCTCTTTCAGACTGTGCATCAGGCCGTCGGCGCCCGCGCCAAAGTCTTGGGCGGCGTCGGCAGCCCCAGCACCATGGAAACCGTCGCCCTGATCCAGCGCGCCTCCGAAGTCGCTTTGGACGGCCTCCTCGTGGTCACGCCCGCCTACAACAAGCCCTCGCAGGAAGGCTTGTTCCGGCACTTCTCGGCCTGCGCCGAGGCCACAAAACTTCCCATTATGCTGTACAATGTACCGGGCCGCACGATGGTCAACTTGGAACCGGCCACCACGCTGCGCCTGGCCGAGACAGCCAACATTGTCGCCCTCAAAGAAGCGGGCGCGCTTTTGCAGGTCGGCGAAGTGACCGCCCACGCCCCGGCAGATTTTGACATCTACTGCGGCGCAGACGAGTATAATCTTCCTGCGCTTGCGCTCGGCGCGGTCGGCACAATCAGCGTCATCGGCCACGTGGTCGGCGACGATCTGCACGCCATGCACGAGGCATTCTTTGGAGGCGACATCGGGGAAGCGCGCCGCTTGCACCTGAAAACCCTGCCCATGACCCGCGCCATGTTCAGCGTCCCCAACCCCGTCCCCACCAAGACGGCATTAGAGATACTTGGCGTCCTCCGCAGCAGCCGCGTCCGGCTTCCCCTGATAGACGCCAGCGACGCAGAGCGTGCCGCCATCAAAACAGCGTTAATGGACTACGGCCTGCTGCCGATTTAGGAACACTTGCAAAGGCCTCCCTGCGGCTGATTGCAGGCGTGCCCAGCGCATACCAACGACGGAAGAAATCGTTCCGTCGTTGGTACGCGCTGGCAACGATTTAGCAACGGGAAAGCCACCCCTATAACTGGCTGACAAAACCGCGCACCGCGCACGACACACAACGGAACACACAGAAACACTATGCCTTCAACAGACACACTGCAAATTATCCCTCTCGGCGGCATCGGCGAGATCGGCAAGAACATGACCGCGCTGCGCTGCGGCGACCAGATTCTCGTCATTGACTGCGGACTGGCCTTCCCCAGCGCGGACCAATTGGGGGTGGACCTGGTCATCCCCGACTTTTCCTACTTGAAAGAAAATGCCGACAAAGTCCAGGGTATTATTCTGACCCACGGCCATGAAGACCATATCGGCTCGCTGGCCTTTGTCCTCAAAGAGCTGAATGTGCCGGTCTATGGGACAAAACTCACTATCGGCTTCACCAAAGGCAAGCTCAGCGAGTACGGCGTCTTGTCCAAAGCCAAGCTGCACACATTCACCGCCACCGATAAGTTCAAGCTGGGCCTGTTTGAGATTGAGCCGTTCCGGGTGGCGCACTCCATCCCCGATGCCGTGGGCTTTGCGGTGCATACGCCGGCGGGCACACTGGTGCACACCGGCGACTTCAAGTTTGACCAGACGCCGATTGACGGCCAGTTGTTTGACATCGCCAAGCTCACGCGCATCGGGCAGGAAGGCGTTTTGGTATTGCTGTCGGACTGCACCAATGTGGAGCGTCCGGGCTTCGTGCCCTCGGAGCGCACGGTCAGCGATACCTTTGACCGAGTCTTCAGGGACGCGCCCAAGCGGATTATCATGGCGTGCTTCGCGTCCAATGTGCACCGGGTGCAGCAGGCCGTAGACATGTCGGTGAAGTTCGGGCGCAAAGTGGCTTTGATGGGGCGTTCTATGGAGCGCAACATGGAGATGGCGCAGCAGATGGGGTATTTGAATATCCCCGAAGGCACGCGCATCCGGGCCGACGAGATTGAAGATTATTTCCCGCAGCAGGTGACGGTCATCACGACGGGCAGTCAGGGCGAGCCGATGGCCGCCTTGTCCCGCATGGCCGTGGACGACCACCGCAAGATTAAGATTGTGCCGGGCGACACGGTGATTGTCTCCGCGTCGGCCATTCCGGGCAACGAAAGCGCAGTCTATCGGACGATTAATCACCTCTACCGACGCGGCGCGAACGTGCTGTACGATGGGCTGGCCCCCGTGCATGTGTCGGGGCATGGCTACGCCGAAGAGCTGAAGCTGATGCTCAATTTGGTGGACCCGCAGTATGTCATGCCCGTGCATGGCGAGTACCGCATGCTGCATCTGTACTCTAAAATCGCGGAAGAGATGGGCTGGCCGCCCGAGGATATTATTCGGGCCGAGATCGGCGACATTGTGGAAGTCGGCGAAGACGTGGCGGGGATTATCGGCAAAGTGGACAAGAGCGGGGCGATTTTGATTGACGGCGCAGGCGTGGGCGACGTTTCCGACGTGGTGCTGCGCGACCGCCTGCATATCGGCCAGGACGGGTTCCTGGTTCTTGTGGTCGGCATCAGCGCGGAGACAGGCGAGATTATCCAGGGGCCTGAAGTCATTTCGCGCGGCTTCGTCTACATGGACGAGTCCGTAGAACTCGTTGACCAAATCAAGCAGGTGATTATAGATAAAATCAAGAACCTGCCCCATGAGGACAATGACTGGCTTGTCGTGCAGCAAGACCTGCGCACCGCCGTGGCCCGCTTCCTGGACAAGAAGACCAAGCGCCGCCCGATGATCCTGCCCATTCTGCTGGACCTTTAAGAAAGAAGAACGGTAACCTATGTGGCTTTCCATCATGGATGAAGATGGGCCGATCTTCTTCAATCTAGATTTGCGCCCGGAAATGCGCTTTACCCGCGTCCGCAACATGGACGCGGCTTTCGTGCAGGCGCACCCCAATCTGAAAAGCCTGAACTTTGGGCAGCCCAATGACCTGTTGCTGGTCTTGGTGGGGCCGGGCCTCAATGACTTTGAGGTGGTGCTGTCATTGGAGGATAACGAGAACCAGCAGCAAGCCCTGACCCTGGTGCAGAACTCTATCCGTCACGGCTTAGAGAACGGCACGCGCCTGCTGGACTTGGATAAGCTGCTGGACAGGGCGCGGGACGGCTTCCACCGCCGCGTGTGAGCAAGTCAGAGAAAAGGCCCCCCCGCCCCAATTCTGGGGAGCATGAGGAAGATAGGAAAAGAGCAATGCCCGTGTTTCCTAACTCTCCGGCTCCCCAGAATTGAGGCGGGGGGCCTTTTCATTCATATCTATGCGCTACTTCTCGTCGGCGATATAATCCAAAACCACCTCGCACGGCGCGCGCCTAAATAACTCGCGCAAGAGTTCAGACGGCAGGCCGCGTATGGCATCCGGGCGTCCTCCAAGCACAAGCAGGTCTGTCTTCTCCTGCGCGATGAGTTTCAGGATACCCTCCGGCGCACTGCGCGTACGGTGCACAAACGCTTCTACCGGCACCTTGTAGGCGCGGGCGGCCTCCTGACCATCGCGCAGTGTGGTGGCGGCGAGCATCTCGGATTCGGGCAGCGCGGCTTCCAAAGGCAGCGAGCGCGGCACTTCTATGACATAAGCAAGCTGCACAGTCGCGCCGGTCGCCTGGGCCAGACGAAACGCCACCTCCAGGCCTCGCATGGAATAGCCTGCATCTACGGCAGGCACGAGCAGGCGCTTCCAACTGTCCTGCGCGCGCGCGGCTTCCCTGCCAATTTCCCCTGTCGCCTCGCTTTCTTCCACGGGTTTGGGCGCTTTGCGGCCCCCGAACAGCCTGCTGATCATAAAAAGTGTCCCGCTTTCGTTTGTTTGACTTCATGCCCCCGCTCTGGTACACTCTTGGTGAGGACTTTCACACAATGCAGATTACCACAGATCAGGTCATGGCCGCGCTACGCACGGTTATTGACCCGGATTTCCATAAAGACTTGGTGACGCTCGGCATGATCAAAGACGTGGCGGTTGATGGCCCCCGCGTCGCCTTCACCGTTGAGCTGACCACGCCCGCCTGCCCCCTAAAAGAAGAGATTGAGCGCATGTGCCGCGAGGCTGTCGGCGCGATTGCGGGCGTGGATGCCATCGCCATCAAGATGACCGCCAATGTCCGCGCCAACATGGGCAAGGGCGTGCCGACGCAGCAGGCATTGCCCGGCGTCAAGAACATCATCGCCATTGCCAGCGGCAAGGGGGGGGTTGGCAAAAGCACCGTCTCCGCCAATGTCGCGTGCGCGCTGGCCCAGATGGGCGCAAAAGTCGGCCTGCTGGATGCCGACATCTATGGGCCGTCTATTCCCATTATCATGGGCGTGGAGGATGCCGCGCCGCAGGCCGATGAAACCAAAGAAAAGCTTGTGCCGATAGAGCAGTACGGGGTCAAAATTATCTCCATGGGCTTTCTTCAGCCTCCCGGCTCGGCGGTCATCTGGCGGGGGCCGATGGTCGCCAAGGCCGTGCAGCAGTTTCTGCGCGATGTCAAATGGGGCGATTTGGATTATCTGATTGTAGACTTGCCGCCGGGCACGGGCGATGCACAGTTGACATTGGCGCAGGCGATCCCGCTGTCCGGCGCGGTGGTCGTGATGACCCCGCAGGATTTGGCCGCTGCCGTGGCCGTGAAAGCGGTGGCGATGTTCCGGCGCTTAGACGTACCCATTCTAGGCATCGTGGAAAACATGTCGTACTTTCTGTGCCCGACATGCAACTCGCGCCACGATATTTTCTCGCATGGCGGCGGCGAGCAGGCCGCCGAGGCTCTGGAAGTGCCGTTCTTCGGGGCCATCCCGCTGGCGATGGAGATCGGGTCGGAGGCCGACGAGGGGACGCCGAGCGTCGTGATCAGTCCCGATGGCCCATACGCGCAGATCTTCCGCGACGTGTCTGCGCGAATTGCGCAGGCGGTCAGCGTCCGCGCCCGGACATTCGTGCCTCTTGCGATGAGCAAATAGTGTTGTTGTTTGGGGCCGCCGCGCATTGCGCGGCGGCCTGTTTCGTTTTCCCTTGTGCCTGCCGTAGTCGCGCCTAGTCGGGAACCTGTCGGATACTAGTCGGGAACCTGTCGGGGACTAGGTCGTGCCGTAGTTGTCTGGTATACTTTCCCATAATGACTGCTGTTGAACTGATAATAATTGTCCTGGGGCTGGCTTTTGGCTTCGGCGGGACGGCATGGCTCACTGCGCGTTACAACCTGCGCAAGCCAAACTTTCGCGGCGAGTTGATCCCCAGCGCGTTTGGGCTGGTCGTTGTCCTATGCGGCTTGTTTGTTTACACGTACGAGTGGAACGCGCAGGGCCTGGGCACCGGCTCGGCGGCGGCGTATGTCGTGGCTGCTTTGGGTTTCGGCGTGCTCGGGCTTTTGGACGATGTGCGGGGCGACCGCAGCGTCGGCGGCTTTCGCGGGCACTTCCGAGCCTTGACACAGGGGAAGCTGACCACGGGCGCGGCCAAAGCGCTGGGCGGGGGCGCGATCAGCCTGGTCGCGGCGTTCTTGATTGACTACCCTGTGCGCTGGGAGATCGTGCTGTCCGCCCTGCTGATTGCGCTGTCCGCCAACACGCTGAACCTCGTTGACCTGCGGCCAGGGCGCTGCTTGTTCGCGTTCTTCGTGGGAAGCGCCGTGGTGCTGGGCACGCTTGCCGCCAATCATGCCCTCGGCGTGGGCTTTCTCTTTTATGTCGCATTGGTGGTAGCGGTTATTTTGTACCCCTTGGACGCCGGCGGGCGGGTAATGCTGGGAGACACCGGGGCGAACACGCTGGGGGCGATTTTAGGCGTCGCCGGGGCGCTGTACTTTGCGCCGTTCTGGCAGGCCGTGCTTGTGCTTCTCTTGATTGTTTTCCAGCTCTGGTGCGAGCGCCGTTCGCTGTCCCGTTTGATTGAAGACACGCCGTGGCTACGCCGCCTCGACCGCAAGATCGGCATCCGCTGAGAGGCGGACCGCGCCGAGATAGATTTTGCCCAGCGGTTCGCTGTCGCAGTCGTCTGCATACACGCCGCTGCGCCGCCCCGAGGCATGCACAAACCGACCGTCGCCCAGCGCGATCCCGATATGGGTTGCTTTGCGCGCCTGGTCGCCCTGTGCGCTGCTGAAGACCACCAAATCCCCGCTGCTGAGGTCCGCCTCGGCCAAAGGCACATCTTGTTCTATGCGCTCAAAACGCTTGTCATGCCACTGCAAATCGGCATCGCGCAGGAGCTGCACGCCGCTCAGTTTGTAGCTCATCTGAGTCAATCCCGAGCAGTCCAGGCCAAACGACGAACATCCCCCCCACACATAAGGCGTTCCGATAAAGCGCGTGGCGACTTGGGCGGCCTGTGCCCCGACCGCCGCCAGCACCTGACGCTTGAGCGCGGAGACGTCTATCGCCTTGCGCGCTTTTTGATCCAGCAAATCGGGGCCGGTGATGCTGCCTTCGTGCGTCATGTTCAGGCAGACCTTGTGCGCGTACCCAATGCGCTTGTCCGGCAGCAGCAAAGGCACAAACTCTTCCGTGGCCGCGCCGTGAGCCAGCAGTACCCGCGTGCCGACCGAGAGCTTGGTCAGCAGCTCGCTCTGCGCATCGGGCCGCGTGAATACATCGGCAAACAGCGTGGCGATGGACGTGGGAAAGTAATCCTCGTCATCCCACGCGGCGACCAGGTGCTGCTGACCGATCCAGCCTTCGTACCGATCCTCGGTCTGCGCCAGGCAAAAGCCGTCCCGCGTCTCGCTCACAGACACTTTCGCGCCCAGCAATGCCTGCGAGGCCAGCTCCGCCGCGTCGGACGGCTCTTCGTAGAGATTGGCGACATTAATCGCGACCAGGCGCTCCGCTTTCGTATCACTCACTCCAGCACAATCTCCACGCGCTCGCCGATACGGATACGGTCGCCGCGCATCAGCCGCGCGGGCTGGTTCGGGGCCAGCATTTCGCCGTTCAGAATGGTGCCGTTGGTGCTGCCCAAATCCACCAGGTACACGCTGTCTCCCTCCTGGCGCACCTCGGCGTGGCGGCGCGAAACGCCGTCGTCCAGCTCCACTTCAATGTCCGGGTAGGTGCCGGTTTCGGCGTCGGGCCGCCCGATGGTGGTCACGGGCTTGGCGAGGGGATACGTCGCAGACAGACTGCCCAGCCGCAGAACCAGCGAATATGGCCCGCTGCCGTCGTCTTCAAACGCCGGGTTGTCCGGCCCGCTCAGCACAAACGGCGCGACACGCGGCAGCCCGGTGGACGCCTCCATCGAGACCAGCCCGGCAGCCAGGGCTTCGCGGTCCATAAACGGCTCGTCGCCCTCGTCCCCTTCGGCGGGCCTCGCCTCGCCCGCGAGGGCATCGGGGGCCTCAAACGCCGGTTCAAACGCCAGCGGGGATGTGTCCGCAAAGTCGGCAAAGGCGGGAGCGGTGCTTTCCTGCGCAGTCTCCTCGCCCGCTGTGGGAGCATGGGGGTCAAACGTGCCGAAGGACGGCGACTGCGGGTCAAAGGCCGACGCGCCGACTTCCAGTTCCGGGTCGGCATACGCAGCATCGTCGGCGGGGCTGACGGCAAACGCTTCCGCGTCCGGCTCTTCGCTTTCCGGCTGATAGGGGGCGAATGCGCCGAATGTCCCGCCCGCGTCGCCGCCCAAGGCAATCGGCTCCGGGCCGGACATGGGCAGAGCGATTGCGTCTGCCGACGTCTCCGGCAGCGGGTCAAACGCCGACGACATGGGCGCAAACAGGGGAGCGTCCTCGTCGTCTTCCGGCGCAAACACCGACTCCACGCCGAACACCGGGGCATCTATGGCGCCGCTGTCCGTGCCGTGCCCCGCCGCATCGGGGTTGTCCCCTGCAAGTATTGGCGCATTCTCCAGATCGGACGACGGCGCAAAGCTGAGCGGGTCAGATGCCGCGCCGTCGTCCAAATCTCCCTGTGCGCCGTAAGAAGGGGCCTCTTGCTCCGGCGTGTCCAAATGCAAAATATCGGCGTTGGGAGGCGAGGTCTGCGCGTTCAGCTCAAACGGCGCATTAAACGCCGGGGCATTTTCGGCTTCGTTCGGCAGCGGGTTCAAGCCGACGTCTTCGGGGGGCGTCCGTTCCGCCGCCACGGGCGCAGGCATTTCGGTTTCCGATGAAGGGTCGTCGGCAGGCTGCGGGGCGTCGGCGGTTTCGGCGCGCAGCTTATCTTTGCGTAGTTTCCATCCCATAAAAGGCGCTTGCTCCTCAGCGGGACCCTCGTTGCAGCCTGCCCCGCTGTCCAAAAAGATGCCCCGTGCCTGCCCGCAAGCCGGTGCGGGCCGTGCGCAGTCACAGGTGACTCTCGCCAAGTATATCACGCTGTCCCTCGGTTGTCAATCGCCGCGCGCGTGCGTGCCTGAAGCAGACCCTGTCGCCGCTTCCGAGGTGTTTGGAAGGGAGCGTTTGCGCGTTCCTTCGGCGTGTTAAGCGCGTACCAACGACGGAACGATTTGTTCCGTCGTTGGTATGGGCTGGGAACGATACAGGAAAGCCGTAGGGATGCTTTTACGAGGATGGGGGAACGACGCCGCGTCGCCACTTGTTGAAAGAAACACACGTCGCACAGGCAAGGCAGACACGTCGGCACACGTCAATGCTGCGCCTGTGGTTGCGCGCCGGAGGCAATTCGGCTATAATTATCCTGTGGCCCGCACAGAAAGAACACACGCCGCATGAGCGGAAACCGCTTTGAGTTTTTAGAGTTTGGAGATGCGCATCACAGCTCGCCCGCCGACGCCCAAACGGACGCCGCACCCGAAGTCGTAGGGGGCACGCCGCAGAACCTGCGCGACCCGGACGGCACGCCGCTGGCCCAGGTGCGCATCACCGACCCGCGCGGGTATGGGGCCGTGCTCCACGCCCAGCGCGAGGAGTCCGCGACCACTGTGCCCGGCACGCAGACCGGGCGGGCCAAAACGCAGCTTCGGCTGGCGGAAATTATTGGGGAGCGCGGGATAAACGCCGGTCAGTTCAACTCGCCGACAGGGCTGAGCGTGGACCGCAGCGGGGTTTTGTATGTCGCCGACTCGTACAACCATCGCGTGCAGCGCGTGACACCGTCCGGGGGCGTGGCGATTATCGGCGGCCGGGGGAGCGGGCGCGGGCAGTTCTTGTCCCCGCAGGGCATCGCCACCGACAGGGAGCGGGCGTTTTATATCGTGGAGCAGGGCAACCACCGGGTGCAGAAGTTTTCGTCGCAGGGCGTGCTGCAATTGATCTTCGGCAAGTCGGGCAGCGGGCACGGCGAACTGCGCGGGCCGATGGGGATTGCGGTTTCGCCGGGCACAGGCGACATCTTCGTGGCGGATACGGGCAACCATCGCATCCAAAGGTTTAGCAAAAACGGGCAGTTTTTGGGCTTGATCGGCGCGCCGGGCGGCCTCTATGCGCCGCTGGTCAGCCCGCAGGCGGTCGCCATTGATGCCGGGGACAATCTGTTTGTGGCAGACACATTGGCCCGGCGCGTGGTGCAGTACGACCCGCAGGGGCGGCGCGTGGTGCAGTACGACCCGCAGGGGCGGCCCGTGGAGCGGTTTGCGGGCCTGGTATTGGCGCAGCCCCGCGCGCTGGCGGTGGACCCTGCCGGGCTGCTGTATGTGGCCGACAGCGCGGCTCCCGAACCGATGGCTTCGGAAGAAGCGGGGCGCGTGCAGTGTGTTGACTTGGGCGCGCGCCACCTGCGCGGCGAGGTTCGTTATGGCGAACGCGCCCGCGCGCTGGCGCGTCCGTCGGGCCTTGCGGTCAGCCCCTTTATGGAGCATGGCGAAACAGCAGGCCTGGGCTTCGGCGACCTGTATGTCTCGGACACGCGCAACCACCGCATTTTGCGCTTTGTGTGGAATTAGGTCAATGATAAGGGGACACGCCGTATGAGAGTGCAGAACAGTTGGCGCGGGGTCTTTGCGCTCGTGTGTCTTGGTTTATTCGCATGGTATGCCCCGGCGGCACGGGCCGCTGTCACGCTCAGCCCGCTTTTTGGCGACGGGGCGATCCTGCAGCGCGGAATGCCTGTGCCCGTCTGGGGCGAGGCAGACCCCGGCGCATCCGTGACGGTCACGTTTGGCGGGCAGACCCGGCACACTCGGGCGGACACTCAAGGGGCATGGCGCGTGGTATTCACCCCGATGCCGGCATCGAGCAAACCACGGGCCTTGTCGGTTAAGTCGGGCGGCGCACGCGCCGAGGCGCAAAACGTTCTGGTGGGGGATGTGTGGCTGTGCGCCGGGCAGTCCAACATGCAGGCCTGGGTGGAGGGCAGCGATGTCAGCCGCTTTCTCAAAAGCGCCGACGATCCTTTGCTGCGCGTTTTTCTCGTTGATGTGACTTCGACAACTACGCCTGCTGCCAGTTTTCGTCAAGGACCGCCGCCCGTCATGGTAGACGTTCAGCGTGAGAAGATGAACCAATATGGCTTGAAGTGGACGCCCGCAACTCAGGAAGCCGCGCGCTGGTTTTCCGCAGTCACCTACGCCTTCGGCAGACAAATCCACCGGAAGACCGGCGTCCCGACCGGGCTGATCACAGCGGCATTGGGAGGAACGCCCGCGCAGGCCTGGACTGCGCGCGATGCGCTGCTTGCGTCTCCCGCGCTGCGCCCTTTGGCGGATCAGCCGAGCGCATGCGGGCTTTACAACGGCTCCATTGCGCCGCTCGCGCCGTTTGCCGTCAAAGGCGTGGTCTGGTACCAGGGCGAGTCCAATGCAGACACCTACGACCAAGCCATCCAGTACCGGACGCTGCTCCCGGCAATGATCGGGTCGTGGCGCAAAGCGTGGGGGTATTCCCTGCCGTTTGTGCTGGTGCAGCTTCCGGCATACCACCCCATTCAGGCGCAGCCCTCCGACTCGCCGTGGGCGTGGCTGCGTGAAGCGCAGCTTATAACCGCGCAGTCGGTGCCGCAGGTCGGGCTGGCGGTGACTATTGATACCGGGCTGGCGGACAACCTGCACCCCGGCACAAAAGTGGCTGTGGGGGAGCGGGCGGCCCAGGCGGCGCTGGCATTGGCCTACCATCAAGCCGTTGTCCCCACCGGGCCATTGTTCCAGGCTATGACGATTGAGGACGGCGCTCTCCGCGTGCGCTGGAAAAATGTCGGTGCCGGGCTGCGCTCTCAAGAAGTAACGACCAACGGCGGGGCGACCCATATTCCCGCGCAGCCCGTGCAGGGATTTTCGGTGTGCGGCGCGAACCACCAGTTTGTCTGGGCGGATGCGCAGATTGTCGGGAAAGACACGGTTGTTGTGTCCAGTCCGCAAGTGCCGCACCCCATTGCGGTGCGCTATGCGTGGGCGGGCTTCCCGCTCTGCAACCTTTACAACAGCGGCGGCCTGCCCGCCGCGCCGTTTCGGACAGACCAATTTGCCCCCGCCCTGCCATAAGTAGGAAACAAGAACAATGCCAGGCCTTTTTATGGGCCGGCGGAAAGCAAGGACACATGCGTATTCCCGAACCTTATCCGGCAATTGATGAACTGATGCGCCTCATTGGCGAAGCAGGCACGCGGCTCGTGGAGATAGAAGCGGCGGAAGGCGCGGCGGGCAACATCTCCGTGTTCGCGGGGTGGGATTTGGACACAAGCGTCCCGTTCCCCAATCAAAAGCCGTATGCGCTGCCGCAGCCGGTGCCGGAGCTTGCCGGAACTACGTTTATCGTGTCCGGGTCGGGGCGACGGCTGCGCGAGATCGGGCGGGACCCGGAGGCGAACCTGGGCGCGCTGCGCATCCTGCCGGGGGGTGAAACCGCGACGCTCTGCACTTCGTCTCGCTGCTTGTTTGAGCGTCCCACCTCGGAGTTTAACTCGCATTTAGCCGTGCATCGCGAGCTGATCCTGCGCGACAACCTCAACTTCCATGCGGTGATCCATGCCCAGCCCTTGTATTTGACCTATCTCAGCCATATCCCGCGCTACCAAGAGACCCGTTATCTCAACCGGCACATCCTGCGCTGGCAGCCGGAAACCATTGTCAACCTGCCCAAAGGCGTCAAGTTCCTGCCGTTTCTGCTGCCCGGCTCCCCGGAGCTGATGGCGGCCAATGTCGCGGCCATGCAGGAAGATTACCGGGTCGTGCTGTGGGCCAAGCACGGCGTGATGTCCCGCTCAGACCAATCGGTGAAGCGGGCCGCCGACCGGATTGAGTACGCCGAAACGGGCGCAAAGTACGAGTACCTGAACCTCACCAATCACGGGCTGGCCGACGGCCTCACCCCTGTTGAGCTGCGGAGCATTGCCGACAAGTTCGATCTGCACCAGGATTACTTTTGATCACGGGCGGCGCTTTCGTAGGTAGATTATAAAGAGTGAGGCGATTGAGTGATGGCGGATAAGCAGTTTTTGGCAGTAGATTTGGGGGCGGAAAGCGGACGCGGCGTGCTGGCATCGTTTGATGGACAGCGCATTGCCCTGCGCGAGCTGCACCGGTTCCCGACAGGGCAGGGGGCGCAGGACATCGGCTCCGACGGCGTGCGGCGCTGGGAGTTTGAGCGTATCTGGGGGGAAGTCAGCCAAACCCTGGCGCAGGCAGTAACACTGGCCCCAGAGTTGGCAGGCGTGGCCGTGGATAGCTGGGGCGTGGACTTCGGCCTGCTGGACGCGCAGGGCCGCCTGCTGGACGCCCCCATCCAGTACCGGGACGCCTCCCACGGACGGGCGATGCAGGCTGTTCTCGCCTCCATGCCCGCCGAGGAGATTTGGGACGGCACGGGCATCCATCTGCTGCCGTTCAATACCCTGTACCAGCTCAAAGCACGGCAGGAGCGCGATGCGCGCCTGCTGGAACAAGCGCGGCATCTGCTGCTGATCCCCGACCTGCTGGCGCATCGCCTCACCGAAGGGGCCGCTTTGGGCGTGGAGATGACCAATGCGGGCACGACCCAGTGCCTGGACACGCGCACCCACGCCTGGAACACAGACTTGCTCCAGCGGCTGGGCCTGCCGACCCACTTCTTGGGCGGCTTGATCCTGCCGGGCGCGTCCGTGGGCAGCACCCAGCAAGGCGTGCCTGTCTATGCGGTCGGGTCGCACGATACGGCGTCTGCGGTGGCGGCGGTGCCCGCACAGGCGGGGACGCGCTGGGCGTTTCTGTCATCGGGCACGTGGTCGCTGCTGGGCGCGGAGACTGCATCGCCCCAGCTTGCGCCGCGCGTGCGCGAGACCGGCTTCAGCAACGAAGTCGGGGTGGGGGGGACGACCCGCCTGCTCAAAAACATCATGGGCCTGTGGCTCGTGCAGGAATGCCGCCGCTCATTGCAGGCCAGCGATGGCTGTGAGTACTCATACCCCGCGCTTGCGCTTCTGGCGGAAGCCGCGCCTGCGGGCGGGCCGACCTTTGATGCCACCCATCACCGCTTTCTGGCCCCCGCCGATATGCGGCAGGAGATCGCTGCCGCGTGCCGCGAGACCGGCCAAACTCCCCCGCGTGGCGCGGGAACGCTCATCCGCTGCTGCCTGGACAGCCTGGCGCTCGCCTACCGGGAAAGCCTGCATGCGCTGGAAAGCATCCTGGGACAGACGTTTGACGTGCTGCATGTGGTCGGCGGCGGCTCGCAGAACCGCCTGCTCAACCAATTGACAGCCAATGCCTGCGGCATCCCCGTGGTGGCCGGGCCGGGCGAGGCGACCGCCCTGGGCAACGTGCTGGGGCAACTGGTGTCATCGGGCCTGGTGGCAGATTGGGCGCAGGCGCGCCAGGTGTCCGTCCGCTCGTCGGAGACAGAGACTTTCCTGCCTCAAGCAAGCGCATAACCCTGCGCACGGAGAGCAGCCACTATGGCCGCCAATAATCATGGGCCGGCCGTCGAGACGCCCCGCACCGATAACGACGGCGCAGACCTGGCCCTGCGCATCAAAGCCAAAGCGCAGGACTTGGGCTTCGCCCTGTGCGGGATCACCGATGCCGCCCCTCCCCCCCATCACCGCGAATACGCGCGCTGGCTCACGCAGGGCCGCGCAGGGGAAATGCTGTACCTGCACCGCCAGGAGCCGAAGCGCGGCGACCTGACGTTGGTACTGCCCGGCGTGCAGTCGGTCGTCTGCGTGGCCCTCAACTATGCCCCCGCCGATGGGCATAGTGCAGAAGACAAGCCAGGCGACATGGCGGACAACAGCGCGCGGGGCACCGTCGCCCGCTACGCCCGCTTTGATGATTACCACGACGTCCTCTGGCAGCGTTTAGGCGCATTGCTGGCCTCTATTCAAACCCTGCGCCCCGAGGCGCAGGGCAAAGTCTACTGCGATACCGGCCCCATCACCGAGCGCGACCTCGCCATGCGCGCGGGCCTCGGCTGGATCGGCAAGCACACCAACCTGCTCTCCCGGCACCTGGGCAACTGGTTCTTCCTGGGCGAGATACTGCTCACCCTCCCCCTGCCCGCCGACACCCCCGAAACCACCCACTGCGGCACCTGCGCCCGCTGCCTTTGCGCCTGCCCGACCGGAGCAATCACCGCGCCGTACCAATTGGATGCCCGCCGCTGCATCTCCTACCTGACCATTGAACTCAAAGGCAGCATTCCCGTCGCCCTGCGCCCGCTCATCGGCAGCCGCATCTACGGCTGCGACGACTGCCTGGCAGCCTGCCCCTGGAACAAGTTCGCCCGCGCCGCCGCCGACACCCCCGTCCGCCCCCGCGCCGACCTGACCGCCCCCGACCTGATTGCCCTGCTCGCCCTGGATGACGACCAGTTTCGCCGCCGCTTTGCCCAGAGTCCCATCAAGCGCGCCAAGCGGCGCGGCCTGCTGCGCAATGTCTGCGTCGCCCTGGGCAACATCGGCGACACCCGCGCCGTGCCCGCGCTTCAGGCCGCCCTCCGCGACCCGGAGCCATTGGTGCAGGAACACGCCGCCTGGGCATTGGCGCAGATCGCCCTGCGCGAGCCGCCCGCCGAAAACAATGCTCCCCCTGGCCTGCCCTAGTAACCCTCCTCCCCCGCCCGCGCAGAGTTCCTCCCCCGCCTTCGTAAAACTCAGGCTGCCCCTCCCGTGAATGACCACCGGGGCAAGCCCCGAGGGTTCAAGAGCTTCTGAAGGGGAGGGGTGCCTATGGCAAGTGGTTGATCTCTTCGAATATTGGCTTTACTCTCTGTAAGGCTGGGCAGAGCAGAACGCCCGGTTCCGTTGATCAACTCTCCGACACAGGCACCCCTCCCCTTCAGGGGAGGGGAAGCGAGCCGTGCGAGCGGGGGAGGGACGCCTCACCTCGCCCTCACAAGGTTGACTTTACAGCCCCACAACCCGCCATAATAACACCATGACAGACCCACTGCCCGCCATCGCTGCCGAAGCCGAAACCTTGCGCGCACACCTCCACCACGCAAACTACCGCTACCACGTCTTAGACAGCCCCGAAATCACCGATGCCGAGTACGACCGGCTTCTGCGCACGCTTATAGACATAGAAAGCGCACACCCCGAACTTGTCACCGCCGACTCGCCCACCCAGCGCGTCGGCGCGGCCCCCCTGTCTGCATTCGCGCCCCACGCCCACCGCCAGCCCATGCTCTCCCTCGCCAATGCCTTCAACGACGATGAGCTGCGCGAGTTTGACCAGCGCGTCAAGCGTCACCTCGGCCTGCCCGAAGACGCGGCGGTAGAATACGTCGCCGAACTCAAAATAGACGGCCTCGCCGTCTCCCTCACCTACCAAAACGGCATCTTCCAAATAGGCGCGACACGCGGCGATGGCGCTACCGGCGAGGACATCACCGCCAATCTGCGCACCGTCGCGGGCATCCCCCTGCGCCTGCGCCCCGCCCCGCCCGCATTGGGCGAACCCGCGCCGCCGCCCGTCCCCGGCTTCCTGGAAGTGCGCGGCGAAGTCTTCCTCGCCCATGCCGAGTTCGCCCGCATCAACACCGAGCGCGAGGCAGCCGGGGAGCCGGTCTTCGCAAACCCGCGCAATGCCGCCGCAGGCAGCGTCCGCCAATTGAATAGCGCCGTCACCGCAAAGCGCAGGCTCGCGGTCTTTCTCTACTCCCTCGGCGAACACAGCGCCCCCGTCGCCGACTCCCAGATTGGCCTCCTGACGACGTTCCAAACTTGGGGCCTGCGCACCAATCCCAACGTCCAAGTCTGCCCCGACATCAACGCCGTGCTTGCCTTCGTCGCCCATTGGACTACGCAAAAAGCAACGCTCCCCTATGACATTGACGGCATCGTGGTCAAAGTCAACTCCTTCGCCATGCAGCAAGACCTCGGCGCGGTCGCCCGCACGCCCCGCTGGGCCATCGCCTTCAAGTTCCCCGCCGCGCAGGGCCGCACCCGGATTATTGATATTGTCGTGCAGGTCGGACGCACCGGGGCCATCACCCCCATCGCCCTCGTGGAACCCGTGACTTTGCCGCCCGCCAGCGTCGTGCAGCGCGCCACCCTGCACAACCAGCCCGAGATCACCCGCAAAGATGTCCGCATCGGCGACACCGTGCTTATCCAAAAGGCAGGCGATGTCATCCCCGAAATACTCCAAGTGGTGCTCAGCGAGCGCCCCGATAATGCTCAGCCCTTCACGCTCCCCACCCACTGCCCCCAGTGCAATACCCTGCTGGTGCGGCCCGAAGGGGAAGCCGTCACCCGCTGTCCCAACGCGCGGGCTTGCCCCGGCCAGGTCGCCCAGCGGGTCATCCACTTTGTTTCCCGCCGCGCGATGGACATCCAGTGGCTTGGCGAAAAGCACGTCACCCAGTTGATAGATACCCATTTAATAGACGACGCCGCCGACCTCTACGCTGTGACTAAAGACCAGCTTCTCCCCCTGGAACGCATGGGCGACAGGCTCGCCGACAACATCCTCGCCGCCATTGAGGGCAGCAAAAACCCGCCACTCAGCCGCCTCGTCTACGCCCTCGGCATCCGCCTGATTGGCGAGCACGCCGCCGACCTTCTGGCCCGCACCCTGGGCAGCTTGGATGCCCTGCAAACCGCCACCGTGGAACACCTGGCCGCCATCCACGACATCGGCCAAACCACCGCCGAGTCCATCGCCGCGTTCTTTGCCCTCCCCGAAACCGTCCTCCTCTTGGACAAGCTGCGCCGTGCCAACGTCCACGCCCAGCCCGTTTCCGTCGCCCCCGTCGCCGACACCCTGGCAGGCAAATCGTTCGTCTTCACCGGCGCGCTGTCCGCCCCCCGCGACCAGCTTGAGACCCTGGTGCAGACCCAGGGCGGGCGCATCTCGTCCTCGGTCTCCGGCAAGACCGACTACGTGGTCGCAGGCGACAATGCCGGCAGCAAGCTGGACAAAGCCCGCGCCCTCGGCGTCGCCGTCCTGACCGAAGCCGAGTTCCGCGCCCTGCTCGCGCCCGCAATCTAGCGCCTAACTGCGGGACAGTATCCCCCAAGCGTGACCACGATGCCTGACACCAATATCACCCCCCCACCCGAACAGCTACTTCCGCTTCGTGGTGGCCTGGCACTCCGGCAGCAAGAAGCACCAGGCTGGCATTATGCGGTCAGCCGGGCGCCTGCGGGACTCCCACCAAACTACCTATGACGATGAACAAGCCTTGCGCGGCATCATCCAGTGGTTTAATCGAAACCTGGCTGCACCGGCAAGATTAGATAGGGTCGCCGCCATCTTCTGGTTTAAGCCGCAAGTGGTAGGGGAAACGGAACTGTGGGCTAAACTAATGGAACTGGTGAGGCTCCTTCAGAAATACCGCGACAACGTTGAGATGGTCAGCACAACCCGTCCCGGCAAGATTGTCTATGACGATGACTTCCAGATTGCCGCCGTCCCGTTCAACGATACCTTTGAGATCGGAGCCGTCGCCCCTATAGACCCAGCCGCATAACTCGTGCCCCCGTTGACTTGCCCCGCCCAAACCGCTATAATAGCCCCGTACCCAGCTCAAGATTAAGCCCGGATAAACCCTGCGCCCTTCGGAGACACTCATGCCACCCCCAACGCCCCCCGTTGCCGTACTCGTGCTTGCCGCAGGCAAAAGCACCCGCATGAAGTCCAAAGTCCCCAAAGCCCTCCACCCCCTCCTCGGCAAGCCCCTGCTGCGCTGGGCCATCGATGCCGCCCACGCCGCCGGAGCCACCCGCACCGTCCTCGTGGTCGGCCACCAGGCCCAGCAGGTCAAAGACGCGATGGGCGCGGACTTTGAATACGTCCTCCAGTCCGAGCAAAAGGGGACAGGCCACGCCGTCCAGATGGCCCAAAGCCTGCTGCAAGACTGGCAAGGGCCGCTGCTCGTGCTGCCCGGCGACGCGCCCCTGCTCACGCACGCGCTCCTGGAAGAGCTGCTCCAGGCCCATGCCCAAAGCGGGGCCGCCGCCACCCTGCTGACCGCCCGCCTCGACGACCCCGCAAGCTACGGACGCATCGTCCGCGACCCCGACACCGGCATGGTCGAAGGCATTGTGGAGGCCCGCGATGCCACGCCCGCCCAGCGTGCCGTGCAGGAAATCTCCACGTCGGTGTACGTCTTCCAGCCCGCCAAGCTCTTTACAGCATTGGCGCAAATCACCCCCACCAATGCGCAGGGCGAATATTATCTCACCGATGTCGTGCGCCTGCTGGCCGAGCAAGGGGAGCTTGTCCATGCCCTCGTCTCCCAGGACGCCGATGTCGTGCGCGGCGTCAACACCCGCCCCGAGCTTGTGGAACTCACGCAGATGCTGCAAGCCCGCCTGCACCGCGCCCACGGGCTGGCAGGCGTGACCATCGTAGACCCTCTGTCCACCCACATTGACGCCACCGTGCGCATCGGCCAGGACACGACCATCCACCCCTTCACGATTATCAGCGGCGTCACCGACATCGGGGAAGACTGCGAGATCGGGCCGGGCGCGCGCATCAGCGACGCCAAGCTGGGCAATGGCGTCTCCGTGCGCGACTCGCACATCGTTGCCAGCGACATCGGCGACGGCACCCGCGTCGGCCCCTACGCCAACATCCGGCCCGGCAGCGCCGTGGGCAGGAACGTCAAAATAGGCGACTTCGTGGAGCTGAAAGCCGCCACAATTGGGGATAATGTCAGCGCAGGCCACTTCGCCTATCTGGGCGATGCGCAGGTTGGCGCGCGCACCAATATCGGCGCAGGCACCATCACCTGCAACTACGACCCGCTGCGCACGCCCGCCAAGAACGTTACCACGATTGGCGCAGACGCCTTCATCGGCACGCACACCACGCTCGTCGCCCCTGTCACTGTAGGCAATGGCGCCTACACCGCCGCCGGCTCGGTCATCACCCAAGCCGTCCCCGACGGCGCGCTGGCATTGGGACGCGCGCCCCAGGTCAACAAAGACGGCTGGGTGGCCCGCAAAAAGCAGCTTGCCCAGACAGCCCAGCTCACAGGCCGCACCGACCCAGCATAGAGGGAAGCGCCAAGACAGTTCTTCCCCGGCGATAGGAGGAAGCCCTCACCCGGCGCTTCGGGCCACCCTCTCCCGCCCCTCCGGGCACGCCAGTGCGTGAGCGGGCGAGGGGGCTGGGGGGCGAGGGCTTCTTCGCTGGGGGCTGAGGAATAAAAGGCCTTCTTCATCTACACGTCCGCGCACAATCCACGGAACCCAACGCATGGCACAAGACACACCCGCCGAGCAACCCACGCACCCAGAACCCGGTGCGCCGCCCGCCCGCGCCCACGACAACCTGCGCATCTTCAGCGGCAATGCCAACCAGCCGCTGGCGCTCAAAATCGCCGCGCAGTTGGGCCTGCCCCTGGGCAAAATCCAACTGACCCGCTTTGCCGACGGTGAAATCCGCGCCAAGGTGGACGAGTCCGCGCGCGGCATGGACGTGTTTATCGTGCAGCCGACCTGCGCCCCGGTCAACGACACCCTGATGGAGCTGCTCATCCTCGTGGACGCGTTCCGGCGGGCATCGGCAGCCCGCATCACCCTGGTCATTCCCTACTACGGCTACTCGCGCCAGGACAAAAAGGTCAAGCCGCGCGAACCGATCACCGCCCGCCTGGTGGCCGATCTCATTACCACCGCAGGCGCGCAGCGGGTGCTGGCCGTAGACCTGCACGCGGGCCAAATCCAGGGCTTCTTCCAATTGCCGATGGACCATCTGTACGCCGGGCCACTGCTCGGCGCGTACTTCGCCGAACGCGGCTTAAGCAACCATGACACCGTGGTGGTCTCCCCCGATGTCGGCGGGGTGGGGCGGGCGCGTGGCATGGCCGAGATGCTGCATGCCCCGCTCGCGATTATCGCCAAGCGGCGGCCTGAACCCAATCAAGTGGAAATCAAAGAGATTATCGGCGACATCGTCGGCAAGACCTGCGTTATGGTAGACGACATGATCGACACCGGCGGCAGCATCGTGTCCGGCGCGACCGCCCTGATGGAGCGCGGCGCGCGTCGCGTGTTCGCCTGCTGCACGCACCCTGTCCTCTCGCTGTCGGCACTGGAAAAGATAGAAGCCTCCCCCATCACCGAGCTGGTCGTCACCGACACCATTCCCCTGCGCGAAGAGCTAGCCCGCGCGTCCACCAAAATGCGCGTTATTTCCGTCGCGCCTCTGCTGGCGAATGCCATCAGCCGCATCCACCATAACCACTCGGTCAGCGAGCTATTTGACACCTACTGGTAATGGCGGGCCAGGCGTGAGAGTGACATCGCTGAGCAGTAAGGAGTCGATCTGCCCGACTGCCGGGGTGAAAAAGTCCGAGGCGGGGCCAAAGAGCTGCGCATCGCTGAGCGTCAGGCTGCCGATCTGCCCGCGAATATCAAACGGGTTTGCCATGGGGCGGCGCATGTGCAGGCCATTGATGGTCAGGTTCTGCGTCTTCGTGCCGACATTGACAAAGAGGATTGGGCCTGTGCTTGCGGGGCTGACCTGCACGTCCATAACCGCAAGGTCTTGAATGTTCTGCCCCAGCCACAGCAGCGGGCTGTGAACGGTCTTGACGGCGACATGGGCGATTGTCACATGGGACACGATGCCCGGCCCCGATGAGACATGTTCGCGCGGGTCGCGGTCTACCAGAAACGTGAAGGCGCGGTATCGGTTGACCCCATGCACGTCGGTGACAAACACGCGCTTGATATTCGCCGTCTGGCCGTGGCGAGTGCCCGCGAGGAACTTGATCAGGCCGAACTGATTGACATTCGCGCGGATCGTCGGGCTTTGCGCAAGCTGCGTGACATGCGCAATTTTCACGTCCGTAATATCGCCTGCCGTGGGCGATGAGTCCACCCAATCCCAGGCGTTCAGCGCAATAAAATCATCTCCCGTGTAGCCGCTGACATGCGCGATATAAAAGTGCGCGCCAGGGCCATTGATGTGAATGCCGTCTTTGGCGATGTCCAGCCGCACATTGCTGACCGAGACATCATTGCACCTGGAAATCTGAATGCCGAAGGCGCGGCAGTGCTGGATCAGCATGTTGCGCGCGGTAAAGTGATTGACCCCAATCGCATCAATCTCGCCGTCCACGCCCCGCAATGCCTTGTGCAAATCGGTGGGGGATACCTGGTCTCCCGGCGAATGTCCCGTATAATTTCCATCCCAAACACCGCCTTCAATGGTAATGTCGCTGTCGGGCACATCGGCCAGCAGGTGCGCATTGCGAATAATGCACACAGACGCCGTCTGCTGAATGACAACGCGGGGCGCGCACGTGAGTGTCGTGTGGGAAAAGATCGTCAGGTGGTCGTTGAGCCGGTAAATGCCGGGCCGCGTGATCTTCACCCGATGGTTTTCTGCCAGCGCCTTGTTGATCGCGGCGACGTTCTGCGCCGGCTGTGCATCGGGCGATGCGCCGAATGCGCTCACGTCCACGGCCTTGCTTTGCAGGGCGGGAGCGGGTCGCGCGCCCGGCTGCGCCTGCGCGGGGCAGGCAGCGGCAAGGGCGGTGAGCAGCAGCATCGTCTTTTTCCAGCCGTCTTTGTGCTTGGTGTTGTTCATCATTGTTCCTTCGTTAATTTGACACCGGCCGGGAGGCGTCTTGCAGGGATTGCATCGGCATTTCCCCGGCGCTGTAAGCGCGTACCAACGACGGAACAAATCCTTCCGTCGTTGGTACGCCGTAGAAACGCTGATGCAACGCCTATGCTTCGCGCTTGCAGCAAGGCCAATGCTCCCTCAAAGTTATCGCTGCTACTGCAAAGGCCGGGAATAAAAAGCGCTTCTAAGGAGCATAAACGCTCAGTTCATAGATCGCCCAGAACGTTGTAGGCTCGGTTTCCTGGTTGGTGATGCGCAGGTAGCGGGTGGTCACGGGTGGGAATGCGATGGTCAGCACGCCCTGTTTGACGGCGGCTTTGGCCTCGGTCGCCGTTGCGTGTGCGGCAAGGTGCCAGGTGATGCCGTCGTCCGAGGTTTCCAGCGTGTAGCCGTGGGGATGGTCGCCTGCCGCCGAACTGTCATCCAGCACGAGCTTTGACACGCGCTGGGCATGGCCCATATCCAGGGTCAGGCGGTCGCCGGCGTGCATGGGGCGGTTGGTGGTCCAGCGCGTGTTGGCATTGCTGTCCAGGGCGAGCGGGAGTTCGGCGCGGCCCTCGGCGTCGGTGTGGATGTTGTCGGTGAGGGTCCAGCCTGCGGGGGATAGGCCGCCGCGCGCCTGAGGTTTGACGCTGAAGTTCACCTGTTCGCTGCGCAGGGGCAGGGCGAGTTTGGCGAGAAAAGGGGAAAGGTTGAGGGTCGCGCCGGGTTTGACCACAAAGGCCCTGGGGAGGGGCAGGCGCGGGCCGTCGCCGTCCCGCGCGAGGGTGGTGATGGTCAGCGGCGTGTTTGACGCTTTAGCCTGCGCGCCGGGTACGGCGTAGAGCTTGCCGTTGTCGGTCAGGCTGTCATTGAACACTTTGTCTATGCGCAGGGTCAAACGGTGCGCCGTCGGCACGTAGTCCAGCCAGCCCCAGAAGCGCGGAAAGAAGACCGGCATGTGCAGCTCGGTCAGCGGGGTGGGCAGGCGCGGCGATAAGTACAAAGTGTGGCCGGGCACATCCAGCGAGGCCCCGCTGAGCGCGAACCAGACGTTCCAGGTGGTCGGGCTGGTCATGTAGTAGGGGAACGCGAACCGGTGGCCGTCGGGCGACCAGTACACCAGAGACTCGTTCCAGGGGTCTTTGTCCATATCCCAGATGGCGTGGTACAGGCGGTGGATCATGTCCAGGCCGTCGTCGGTATAGTTTTCGTAGATCGCCTCGCAGCCTAGATACGGTTCATGCTGCAAGACGTAGCACGCGCCGGTGGTCAGACGCCCTTCCGGGGTCACTTCCATCGGCGGGATGGGGTAAAACGGCTTCATATGCCGCGCGATTGTCTGCTGCAGGGACTTGTGGATAATGTCCGGGGCCAGCGTGCGCGGCAAGCCTGCCTCCCGCGCGGCCCAGTCCCCGGCCTGATTTGACACAAAGCTGTTCTCATTGTTTGCGCCGCTGTCCGGCTTGTGCCACTTGCGAAAGAACGTGCCGTTCCAAAGCTCAGTCATCACCGAATGCTGCGTTTGCGCCAGGCGCGCATTGTAGGCTTGCGCGCCCGCCCTGTCTCCCCGTGCGGCGGCCATCGCCGATGCCGCCCGCAGCGCGCCCAGATAACAGGATGCGGTGTAAATAAACGACCCCATCGGGCCGTGCTCGTAATCGTAGGTGCTGCCGCCTTCGGGGATAAAGTCGCCGTCTTTGTCGTCATTGTGCAAATAGTCCATTGCGCGGGTCATGTGCGGGGCCATGCGATTAAGAAACGACGCATCGCCGGTCCATCGGTACATTTGCGCCACTTGCAGCGTCCACGAGCAGGACAAATCAGGCCAGCCCGTGATGCCATACAGCACATGCGCATCGCCTGAAACATGGTATAAGTTGCCGTCCATGTGCGGAATCTGGCCGTCCGGGGGCTGACACTGCGCGAACAGTTCCAGCTCGGCCCGGTCAATTTCGGGGAACAACGCGGTGTAGAACGTATGCGCGGCCAGGCGCTGATCCATGGTTCCGGTCGCGCCCGCCATCACCAGAGGGCTTTCCTGAATGGCGAACTTGCCGTCTTTGGTCAGCACGGTGTTGGTGACAATCGGAAACGCGCAATTGATGGTCTTGAGCTTGAGCCAGAACGGCAGGTTGGACTTTGTTAGGTACGACTGCCATGCCGCCGTGTCGCGTGCCAGGCGCGCGTTGTTTGCATCGGCATAAGAAGCGATGTCCGTGGCCGACCCAAACCAGTTCTGCCAGTAGTGGCCCGCGTCTGTCGTGACCGCATGCGTGCCGCCGCTGGGCAGGGGCACTTTGTCCTGCGTCATCAAGAAGTGCGGCATGGCCCAGGCCAGCACAAAGCGCACGGTGCGCGACTGTCCCGGAGCTAAAGTCACCTGCGCGGCGACCGCCCCTGCCGGGGTTTGCCCACTTGCGGGGAGGGCGGCCAAGCGGCCCGTCTGCGCAAAGCCCGTCCAGAAGGCGGGCGTTGGGGCCGCCGCGTCCCAGGTGGGGCAGGTGGTCACTGACATGCCGGGCTGCTGATGCACGCCAAGATAATACTCACCCACCGTGTTTTGCTGATAATCCGTGTAACTTTGGGTTGTGGCGTAGCGCAAGCCCGACAACGCTCCCGCTATGGCGGGTGTTTGCGTGTTGCCGGTCGTGCTGTCATAGATAATAGGCGTCTTTTGATAGGGGCCTTTGTCGCGTCCGCCCCAGCCGAGCAGGTTGGGCCAGGCCAGCAGGACGCTCGCCCGCACGCTCTGCTTGCCGGGGTTGGTCAGCGTGTACACGAAGCTGACGACCGGGAGGGAAGAGTCTTTGACATCGTGCGGCACGAGCGGCGAGAACGCGCTCAGATGCACCTGAATGGGCAGGGCGTCGTCGCGAAAGCCAAACTGCGCGCGCGGGAACATCCCCTGCATCCGCGCGTGCGCGATGTTGGGCACGCCCGCGTATTCTTCCGGGCTTGCCAGCCGAAGCATGCGTGCCACGCTTTGTCCGCCTGCCGCCTGCGTCCATACCGCTGCGAATGCGCCTTTCGCCCACGGGTAAGGCCGGTCCCAATTGTGATTGTTGGTAAAGTGCGCGAACGAGCCGTCGCTCATCATCTCTATTTTGCCCACGCCGATGCCGCCCATCGGCACGCCGGATTTCCAGCGGGTATCAATAATCGTGCCGGTGGGCGCCTCAAACTCCGCCGCTGTGGCGGCAGCGGTCACCGGCCCGGTGGGGCGCGTGACTGCGGGGGGCGGCGGCTCCTGCGCGCGTGCAAGCGGGGCCGAAAATAGGGGCATAATGGCCAGTACAAAGAGTGCGCAAGAGCGTATTTTGACGTTTGGCATAAAGAATGATGTTCTCTCAAGGCTTCTGATTGATAGCGACTGTTTCTTTGCCACCAGCGGCTTTTCCTGCCGAGATGGGTATTATGCCTCTGATAACATTGGTAAATCCTGAAGAAACCCTCTCGTCCCAAACTTGGGGAGCCGGGCTTGGGAGGGACTGCCCTCGCCCGGCACTGCGCGGCGAATACGGCCCTCACCCTGGCGCGGCCCGCCTGTCCCTCTCCCGCCCCTCCGGGCACACCAGTGCGTGAGCGGGCGAGGGTTAGGAATAGGAACCTACCCCTGGCCCCTCCCTCAAGGGAAGGGAAAGGCGAGTGTCCTGGGTTTTACCCTTCCCTTGAGAAGCTCTTGAACCCTCGGGGCTTGCCCCGGCGGTCTACAAGGGAGGGGTGCTTCGCTCACTTGCTAGGTCTCTGACACTCTCTTGAGACGGAACGTGCTTGGGGGTATAACGTAAACTCTGAAGTATACTGACAGCCATGGCTTCCCCGTCCCGTCCTCGCCTTCAGCGTGGGCGACATTGCGTCTACGATATGCACTACCCCCTTGTCTTTACCGTTAAGTACCGCCGTGCTTTGCTTAGCCCCGAAGGTGTTGCTCACCTGACGCGCATCAGCCTTGACATCCAGGAGCGTTATGAGTTCCAAATTGAGACGCTGGGAGCCGACAAAGACCATGTGCATCTGCTGTGCGCGGCGCACCCCAAGATTGCTGCGGGCGAGATCGCTCGCATCTATAAAAGCCTGACCGCCCGCGAGTTGTTCAAGGCCCTGCCCGGCTTGCGCAAAGAGTTATGGGGCGGGGCATTTTGGACAAGCAGTTATTTTGCGGCCACAGTAGGCAAGTTCGGCGGCCACAGTAGGCAAGTTCGGCGGCCACAGTAGGCAAGTTCGGCGGCCACAGTAGGCAAGTTCGGCGGCCACAGTAGGCAAGTTCGGCGGCTATGAGAGCGTCAAGCGCTACGTCGAAGAGCAGGGGCAGCAGCCAGCGGATCTGAACCTCTGGCTTCAGTTCCCGCCCCCGGACGAGCGGTGAAGCCCCGGGGCTTGCCCCGGCGGTCATTCACGGGAGGGCAGGGAGAGGTTCCTATCCGGCTCCCCCTCGCCCGCTTCCGCAATGGCAGGCGCAGAGAGGGCTGCCCGACTGGAAGGTGAGGGCTGTCCTTCCCCTGTCACCGATGGCTTTCCTCAATCAAGTTTTGGGCGGCTTCCAAAGCCAGCAGATACGAGCGCGGCCCAAAGCCGACAATCTGCCCCGTCACCACCGGGGAAATCACCGAGTGACGCCGAAACTCTTCGCGGGCATGCACATTGGTCAAATGTACTTCAACCGTGGGCAGGCGCGAGTCCGCGATAGCATCCCGGATGGCATAGGAATAGTGCGTATACGCACCGGGATTGATGACAATGGCATTGGCCCACGACATGGCATCCTGGACAAAATCAATAATCGCTCCTTCGGAGTTGGACTGCTGAATACTGACTTCCACGCCCAGATGTTTGGCGTGCCGCTGGATTTTCTGATTGACGGTGGCGAAATCGTCTTTCCCATAGATGTCCGGGTCGCGGACACCGAGCATGTTGAGGTTCGGGCCGTGGATCAAAGCAATCTTGATCGGGCCGGTGCGGGTCAGCTGCATAGGCATTTTCCTAGAATGTGTTCTCATTCAATCGGCGAGGGAGAGTTGAGCGCCTATGCTGCGGGCGCCTCTCTCTGCTGAGAGGTCAGCGGGGCAGGGTCGCTTCTTCCATGAGGAGAATGGGAATGCCGTCGCGAATGGGATAGATGCGCCCGCACTGGTCGCAGACCAGGGTTTCGTCGTCCTGGCGCAGCGGCGGGCGGTTGTCGTCGGCAGGGCAGGCCAGAATGGCGAGCAGTTTTAGGTCAATAGGTGTCTGAGTCATGGCATTTCTTTAAGTGAGGGTTGTCGGGCGCAAGTCTCGTACACGTGCAGGGTGGCGCGAGCGGTGCGCTCCCAGGAAAACAATGCGGCGCGGGCCAGGCCGCGCTCGCGCCAGCGGGCCTGCACCCGTGGCGCAGGCAGCAGCTTGTCCAGGGCATTCGCCCACGCGCCGGAGTTTTCGGCGGGCAGCAAGAGCGCGGCATCGCCGACCACTTCGGGCAATGACGAGGCCCGCGCGCACAGGGTCGGGCAGCCGCAGGCCATCGCTTCCAGGGGCGGCAGGCCGAAGCCTTCGTACTTGGATGGATAGCAGAATGCGTCCGCGCCACCGTACAACGCGGGCAGGTCGCTGTCGGGAACGTAGCCTGTCCAGACAATGTCACGGCTTACGGCTTCGGGCAGTTGGGCGACTTGTTTGTCTAAATCCTCGCCCAGCCAGCCGCGCTTGCCAACCACCAGCAGGCGGTGCGGCGGGGCGTGGGGGCCGAGCTTGATCAGCGCAAAGGCATCCAGCAATGTGCTCAGGTTTTTGCGCGGCTGCAGCACGCCCACAGATAGCACATACGGCTGATTGTCCAAATCCAGCCTCTTGTTCGCCAGAGCGCGCGCGCTTTCCTGCCCATGAGTCGGCGGCGCGAACTGCGCATCCACGGCCAGCAGGATGGCGGACACGTGCGCATCGGCAATGCGCCCTTTGTAGCGACGCAGAATGTCGCGGCGCGTGCTTTCCGAGTCGGCGATGACGTGGCAGGCGCGGCGCATGGAGCGGGGCACGAAGGTGTTGAGTATCCAGCGGTCGCGCGGCAGGAACCATTCGGGGTGCAGGGCAAACGTGATGTCATGCACGGTGGTCACGACCGGGCAAGGCGCGCCCAGTAATGGAATATTGTACTGCGTGTGGGCGACATCTATTTTGTCTGCCCTCAGTGCTTTGGGAAATGCGGACAGCAGCCACAAGGCATCGTTGGCGGGCACGGGCAGCGTGCGCCAGATAAAGCGCGCATCCAGGCCCGGCGGCGGGTCTTGGACGGGCAGGCGGGTGTAGAGAAAGAACTCGTGGGGAGCGTCTATGCCTGCCAGCCCGCCAATCAGCCCGCGCCAGTAGGTGCGGTCGCCCGTAAAGTGGCCTGACAATGTGCGGGCGTCAATGCCGATGCGAAGAGCCATTTACATTTGCACCGCACGCTCATATACGCCCAAAGTTTGCCGGGCGGTCTCTTCCCAGGGGAACAACTGGACACGCGCATAACCGTTTTCAGTGTACTGCCGCCGCAGGCCGCCATCGGTCACGATTTGGACAATCGCCTGCGCCCAGGCATCCGGCTCCGTGTAATCAGTGACCAGCAGCCCCGCATTGCCAACCACTTCGGGGATAGACGAGTTGTTGGACGAAACTGTCGGTGTTCCGCAGGCCATCGCTTCCAGCGGCGGCAGGCCAAACCCTTCATAAAGGCTGGGATAGAGCAGCGCCTGCGCATGAGACAGCAAAAACTTCCGCGTTTCCTCAGAAACATACCCTGCAAGGAGCACCTGTTCTTCCAGGCCTAAGGCAGCAATCTCTGCCTGTAGTTCCGCAAGCACCGTCGTTTCCTGGGGGGCGCCGGCAATCACCAGTTGGTGTGTCATGCAAATATCATGCGGCAGGCGTGCCCATGCCTGCACCAGAGTAATGTTGTTCTTGCGGCGGTACAAATCCCCAATGCTGACCAAAAATGGCTGCGTGATCCCCAGCGCTTTGCGCAGCCGCTGCGCCTGATCGGGCGGGATGGAAACCGCAAATGAAGACAAATCCACCCCGAGCAGGATCGTCACCACCTTCTCGGGTGGCACGTCTAGGAGTGCAAGGATGTCACGGCGGGTTTGTTCCGAGTCGGCAATGATTAAAGAAGCATTTCGTGCCGACTCGCGTATTCGCCGCTGATAGCGTGCGGCAAAGCGCGGAGGATAATCCTGTGCCTGCCGAAAAAGGATCATATCATGGATTGTCACCACGGAGCGCGGGGCGAAGGGAAGAGGTTCATACCCCGGTTCATGCACCAGATCATAGCGGCGGCTCAGCGTTCGTGCCCACTGGTAGGCAGGAAACCAATCCCGGAAGACACGCACAAAAACGGGGTTCGGAAATCGCAGAACTTCGGTGCGGAAGTTTGGGCTTGGAAGAGACGTGATCTTGCCTGGGTTCGCACGGCCCGAAACATAAAACAGCGTATAAAAGTTTTCCGTATCAATGGCGGCAAGGGCGTACAACAGGTGATTCAAATAGTATCCGATGCCGCTTTTGGAGCCGTAAAGCACACGGCTGTCTATTAAAATACGCATCGCTTTATCTCGTTTCCCGCCTGTCTCCGCAAGCATTATTCCTTCTGTCCAGGCTGCTCGTGGTCAAGAAGCGTGGCCTTGCGATAGAGTACGCGCAGGCGGCGATAAAGCCCTGCAGGCGCTGCGTGCTGTGCTAGGGCAACTACTGCAGTAATCATGGCATGGAAGTAAACGCGGAAGCCGTACCGCCGCCAAATCAGCCCCACAATCTTTACAGCGAGAGCCGGTCGCGCCATTCCATTCAGCGAAGCATACGCGGGCGAAGTCCACGCTGTCTCCTGGAACGCAAACCCGGAAATGCATAAATAAGGATGATTCGTCTGTATTCTGCTCAAGTTGAGGTTGAGGCCGATATTGCGTACATTCTGCGATGTGCCGCCGAGACTGCGGTTTACACACGTCGTTTCCAGTGTTCGCGCTTTGCCCTGAAACACGAGGGCGGCAATAAACAGCCAGTCACCGCCAATCACATTGCGTGGCATTAAGGCCGATGTGAGAAGACTGCGGCGCATCAAACTGTACATCTGCCCATTGTCAGTGACAGAGGCATAGTAGGACAGCACGCGTTCGCTGCCGGACTTTTGGCAAAGAACGATGGGGGGTTCCCGATACACAAATTGGTCTCCCTGAAAGTAGTTCACCTGGCCCAATGCGAGCGCGCAGTCCGGGTCCTGCTCCAGAGCCGCGACGCACTGCGCCAGAAAGCCGGGGCACAGCCAGTCATCGTCCGCCAGCCACAGAAAGTACTTGCTGCCGCTTTCCTGCAAAACAAAGTTGAAGTTGCCATGCGCTCCACTATTGCGGGGCTGACGAATAAAGCGGATACGCACGTCTTGCGCGCAAAAGCGTTGGCAGATGGCTTCCGTTTCATCCGATGAGGCATTGTCGGAGATCAGCGCTTCCCAGTGCGGATAGTCTTGAGCCATCACCGACTCAAGCGCGCGCGTGAGGCTGCCTGCCCGGTTGTATGTCGGTATCCCAATACTGACCAGCGGCGGCGTGTCCATCAGCCTGCACCCGTTTCCATATTAAGGGCGGCCTTGAACCCTGCGCAGACGAAGTTCACCTGCGGCTGCGTGAGGTTCATGGCGGACGGCAGGTTCAGGCCCCAGGGCGAGACCCGGTAGCTGACTTGGTTGCGCTCCCGCGCCTGCCGTGCCGCTTCGGAGTGCGCGTATGCCGGAAGCGTGCTGAGCGGGTAAAAGAAGGGGCGGCTGTCAATGCCCCCCGCCGACAGTCGCGCCATCATCTGTTCTTTAGACACGCCCCGCGCCGCGTCCAGCAATACTGTGACCATCCAGTAGGTGTTTTTGGTACCGGGCGCTTCGCTATTTAATGTCACACCGCCGACCCCTTCCAAAGCGCTTTCGTACCAGGAGAATATCTGTCGCTTGATGGCAACCAGCGCGTCAATGCGCTGCAATTGTGCCAGGCCGAGTGCTGCCTGCATGCTGCTCATCTTGTACTTAAACCCCACTTGCGCGTTCCAGAACAGCTTGTCGCCCGGCGCGCGTCCGTGGTCACGGAGCACCAGAACCCGCTGATACAACTCTTCCCGGTCGGTCACCAGCATGCCGCCCTCGCCTGTCGTCAATGTCTTGGAGCCGTGGAAGCTGAACACGCCCGCCGTGCCGAAGCTGCCCGCCTTGCGTCCGTGAAACTCGGAGCCAATGGCTTCCGCCGCGTCTTCAATGATAGCGATGCCACGACGGTCTGCCACCGCCCGCAGCGAGTCCATGTCTGGCATGTTTCCGTACAAGTCCACGGGGATGACGGCCCTGGTGCGCGGCGTAATACACTCTTCCAGCGCATCTGCCGACAAACACCAGGTGTTCGGGTCGATGTCGGCAAAGATCGGCGTTGCCCCGACATAAGTGACCGGTGCCGCCGAAGCGATCCACGTAATGTCGGGCACAATCACCTCGTCGCCCGGCCCAATACCCAGGGCCAGCAGCGCCAGATGAATGGCCGACGTGCATGAAGGCAGGCACACGGCATATTTGACGCCGAGGTACTGCGCAAAGGCTGCCTCAAACCGCTCATGGTATACATTCGCATTTGTATACCAGGCGTGGGTAACAGCATCCGTGACCGCATCAATCTCATGCTGCGTAATACTTGGCCCGGCCACGGGAATGCGCCCTGTCGGTGTCAATCCTGGATGCACTTCAAGTAGCCTTTGGGAGCGACGGAAATCAGCAGCTTGGCGTCTATGTCTGTGTCTATTGCAAACCGCGCATTGGTTTGCAGAAACTCCTGCACGGCGGTGTGAGGGTTGTCACCCCTGCCCCACGGCCTGTCAGGAAACGCATCTTCCGGCATGTCTTCCACAATAGTATCGAAAACAACCAAGTAGCTGCCCTGGGTCACGAGGGGCGAGTAGAGTTCCATCTCCCGCAAGACATGGGCATGCGTGTGGTGTGAATCCAGCACAACCATGATACGGCTCCTTCCCTGCGCATACGCATGAACCTGCCTGCTGATTTCCTCCGATACCGAAGACCCTTCCAACAGCGCGATACGCTTGAATAACGGGTGACGCTCGATCGCGGCCAGGTTGTGCGCGCGAATATCAATGTCAATGCCTACGACTAGGCCGTTCCCGCCCAGCAGCTCCAGCAGCGAAGCGTAGAGCATCAAGGAACCGCCGTGCGCCACTCCCGTTTCCACAATCAAGTCCGGCTGCACTGCCCAGATAATCTCCTGCATGGCAAGAATATCCTGCGGCAATTGAATAATGGGCCGCCCCAGCCATGTGAAATTGTAGCTGTATTTGTGCCGGCTGCTTTGCAGGAACCAATCCCGGCTGACGGCACGCAGTGCGCTGTCGCCGTCCATATCCCGAATGGCCTGCCGGCGATCCGCCGCAAACTCGTCTGCCATGCTCATCCGTTCCAAATCTTTCTGTGCCACGACAAGCCGCTTTCATGCACCGACAAGGGGACGCGCAGGATTTCCCACCACTATCGTACCCGGCAGAACATCCCGTGTCACTACCGCTCCTGCGCCGACAATTGCCCCTTGCCCAATCGTGCGGCGCGGCAGCACGATGGCTCCCGTTCCGACAGCTGCGTAATGTTCAACACGCACGCAGCCTGCCAGGTTTGCGCCTGGCCCGACGTGAACGCCGTCCCCAAGGCAGCACTCATGGTCCACAGTCGCATGAGTATTGACAATGCACCCGCGACCCACAACAGCTTCCACGCAGACAGCCGCGCCCGCCAGGATTTGCGACCCGGAGCCGATTTGTGCGTCACCCGCAACAAACGCCGTGGGATGGATTGCCCGCAGCGCCACCAGCCCGAACGACTCCAAGTACTGCTGCATGTCCATGCGCTCGCGCCCCTTGTCGCCGCCGATGGCAACTAGAAACCCCAAAGACTCTTCCTCCGCGCGTTTCGCTATCCACCGCTCAAAGCCGCTCTTGCCGATGTGCAGCGGGACATCGGCAAAAGGGGAGCGCAGGGCGGCATTTGCGTCAAACAATGCCGCCAGCATCAAGTTCTGCGCCGCCATGCATTCCCTGAGAACTTTGGCCTGCCCAGCCGCGCCCCAAAAGATCATTGCGTTCATGTTTTCCACAATGGATACCCGCTATCGCGTACCGAGACGACAGCGTCCATCAAAGGCCACGGAATGCCAAAGAAAGGATCGTTCCAGCGAACGCCCTGCGCGCTTTCGGGATGATAAAACTCCGAGATTTGGTAAAACACTTCTGCATCCTCTGTGAGTGTTTGGAAGCCATGCGCCATACCGACGGGAATGTAAAGCATCCGCCGATTTTCTGCTGTCAATTCTGTCGCTGTCCATCGCAAGTATGTGGCTGAGTCTGCGCGCAAGTCTATAATTACATCGTAAATTGCGCCCATTGTGCAGCGTACAATTTTTGTTTCCACGTAAGGTTTGGTTTGATAATGCATCCCACGCACGGTGCCCCGCGCCCGGTTGAACGAGACGCTGCACTGCGCCATATCCGTGTTCAGACCGTGCGCGGCAAACTCTTCGCGGCACCATGTCCGCGCGAAAAAGCCGCGTGCATCTTCCCGGCGCTCTAGGTCAATGACAAACGCGCCCGGCAAGAGTGTTTGCGTGAATATCACGGGTAGATTTGCACCTGAGGGATAGGCACCACGAATTGTCCTCCCCAGGCTCGCAGGCCCGCCATCTGCTGCATGATCTCGTCCTTAATGTTCCATGGCAAAATCAGCAGATAGTCGGGCTTGGTCTCGTAAACTTTGCCTGGAGAAAAGATGGGAAGGCGCGTGCCCGGCAGAAACAGGCCCTGTTTGTGCGGGCTGAGATCAACGACATAGTCAAGAAAGTCCGACCGGATGCCGCAATAGTTGAGCAGAGTGTTCCCCTTGGCGGCAGCGCCGTAAGCGACTATGGACTTGCCGCTGTTCTTCGCGCCGATCAGAAAGTCCAGCACTTGGCGTTTGGCTTGTTTGACCTGCTCCCCAAAACTGAAATAGGTGTCCAGACGCCCCAGCCCCGCGCTTTGTTCTTGGCGCCGAAGCAGCCCCACTCTCTCTCCCGGCAGGGCGCGCTCTGACCCGGAGTGCGCGGCATAAAGACGCAGCGAACCGCCATGCGTGGGCAGCTCTTCCACGTCAAAGATGGTCAGCCCGTGCGCACGGAGCACGGTCTCCGCCGTCAATAGCGAGAAGTACGAGAAATGCTCATGGTAGATCGTGTCAAACTGCCCCTCGCGCATAAGCTGCAAGAGGTGGGGGAACTCCAGGCAAAGGACGCCCTCCGGCTTCAAGGCGAGCGCGAGGCCCGCCACGAAGTCGTTGAGTTCAGGGACATGCGCCAGCACATTATTGCCCACCACCAGGTCGGCATGATACCCTTCCACGGCTAACGCGCGGGCGGTTTGAACACCAAAAAACGCTGTACGCGTTGGGACGCCCTTATCTCGCGCCGCCTGTGCCACATTGGTGGCGGGGTCAATCCCCAGCACGGGAATGCCTTGGCGCTGAAAGAACTGCAATAAATAACCATCATTGCTGCCTACTTCCAGTACCAGGCTGTGGGCATCCAATCCTAAACGCTCTGTTTCATGCACTGCGAAATCCCGTGCATGGCGCAGCCAGGTTTCGGAGACGGACGAGAAATATGCATAGTCGCCAAAGATGGAGGCGGGCGTTTCAAACTGTTCCAATTGCACAAGAAAGCAGTGTTCACAGACAAATGCGTGCAGTGGGTAAATGCGCTCGGCTTTTCCAATCTGCGCCCGACTCAGGAACGCATTAGACAGCGGCGACGTGCCCAAGTCCACAAACGTATGACGCAGTGGCAGTCCATCAAAACGGCAGCGGGGGTGGCTGGCTTCCGGCAGGGATGGGGCTGTGTTTGCTGTCATGGCTGTGCTTGTTTTGCGAGACTGTCCGTCATGGCTGTGCTCGCTGTTGATACTCGGCAATCTGGCTCAGTGTCACGTCGCGCATATTTTCCCCTGCCCCATAGGCTTTGGCCCAGTTCACCGTCCATTGAAGCGCTTCTTCCAAAGCGAGCACAGGCTGCCACAAAAGGCGCTGCTGCGCCTTTGCGCTGTCCAGCGCCAGCATGGACGCTTCATGAAACTCTATCCGCTCTTGCTGCCAGGGGTTTGTCTCGCCCCACCGCGCGCCCAGCCGCTCTGCCAGCCAGGAGACGGGTTTGACGGCATCGGTGTTAGGGCCGAAGTTCCAGGCTTCGCCAAACGCCGCGCCGTCTTCAAACAAGCATTGAGCCAGTGCAAGATAGCCGCTGAGCGGCTCCAGCACATGCTGCCAAGGCCGGACTGCGCTTGGCCTGCGCAGCAGCGCCGCTTCGCCCCTCGCCAGCGCCGCCAGCAGATGCGGCACAAGCCGTTCCGCCTGCCAATCGCCTCCGCCGATGACATTGCCTGCGCGGGCCGTCGCCACGCCCACGTCCGCCTCGGGCGCAAAGAACGAACGCCGATATGCCGCTGTCACCAGTTCGGCGCACCCTTTGCTGCTGCTGTATGGATCCGACCCGCCCATGGGGTCGCTTTCCCGGTATCCCCAGGCCCAGCCCTGGTTCTCGTAGCACTTGTCCGATGTGACACACACAACGGCGCGCACGCTCTTTGTCTGCCGCGCCGCTTCCAGCAGGTGCACGGTTCCCATCACATTCACAGCGTAAGTGTCTACAGGCTGACGATACCCTTCGCCGACCAGCGGCTGCGCCGCTAGGTGCAGGACAACCTGCGGCTGCCACTGCGCCATCGTTTCCAGAAGCCCCTCAAAGTCACGGATGTCGCCCACAACACTGCGCATATCGCGCTCCACGTCGGCCACTGCAAATAAGCTCGGCGTGGTCGGCGGGGCAAGTGCATAGCCGCAGAGTTCTGCGCCTAAGTGCTGCAGCCACAGGCACAGCCAGCTTCCCTTGAACCCTGTGTGGCCGGTGACCAGGACACGCTTGCCGCGCCAAAAGTCCGTCATCCCCACGCTTTCGCCCCCACACTCCCACACATTTATCCCCACGCCTTCCAGGGCGCTCTGCCGCGCACCCACAATTCCTCCAAAGAGTTTTTGTCCCGCAGCGTGTCCATCGCCTGCCAGAACCCGTGGTGGCGGAAGGCCGCAAGCTCGCGCCGCTCGGCTAGGGCAGGCAGCGTGTCCGCTTCCCAGCTTGCCCCGTCTCCCGTAATTAGGTCCAGCACGGACGGCTCTAGGACAAAGTAGCCGCCGTTAATCCATGCGCCGTCGCCGTCCGGTTTTTCCTGAAACTGCGTCACTTTGTTGTCTTCAATCCTGACCGCGCCATACCGTCCGGGCGGTTGAACAGCGGTCGTGGTCGCCAAGAGTCCCTGCCGGTGATGGAACGCAATCAGCTCCGTGATATTGACATCGCTCAGCCCATCGCCGTAGGTGAAGCAGAAGCTTTCCGTGCCCAGGTAATCCTGCACGCGCTTCAGGCGCCCGCCCGTGCGGGTGTCTTCCCCGGTATCCACCACCGTGACCTGCCAGGGTTCGGCATGCTTGTGATGCACCTCCATGCGGTTGGTGTGCATGTCAAAAGTCACGTCGGACATGTGCAGAAAGTAGTTGGCGAAATATTCTTTAATAATGTACCCTTTGTAGCCGCAGCAGATGATAAAATCATTGACTCCATGCGCCGAGTACGTTTTTAAGATATGCCAGAGAATAGGCCGCCCGCCGATTTCCACCATCGGCTTCGGGCGCAGCGCGGTTTCCTCGCTCAGACGCGTGCCATATCCCCCGGCAAGAATGACGGCTTTCATTGTCCGCCTCCCCTTTCCACGATGTCAGGCGGCTTAGGCATGGGAAAACGCATGGCGATAATCTGCCAGAACACTGTCCACACTGCCGTCGCGCCGGATGCGCCCGCCGTCCAGCCAGAGCACGCGCCGGGCCAAACGTTCAATGTGGTCCATCTCGTGCGTCACCATCAAAATGGTCTTGCCCTGGCCCTGAAACTCCTCAATCTTGGCGAAGCACTTCTCCTGAAAGCCCTCGTCGCCCACGGCCAAACCCTCGTCCAGCAGCAGCACGTCGGCGTCCAGATGCACGGCTATCGCAAACCCCAGCCTGAGCTGCATGCCCGATGAATACATTCTAACCGGCAGGTCCATAGTGGCGGGGCCAAGTTCGGCAAACTCCAGAATGGCCGCGTAGCGTTTTGCCACCTCGGGCTTGCTCAGGCCCAGGATAACTCCGTTGAAGAAGACATTCTCCGTCCCCGTCAGATCGGGGTCAAAGCCTGTGCCCAGCTCCAAGAGGCTCATCATGCGCCCCCGCACCGTCGCCGTCCCCGCCGTCGGCAGGTACACGCGCGACAAAATGGACAGCAGCGTGCTTTTTCCTGACCCGTTGCGCCCGATCAACGCGACGGACTCGCCCGGCGCAATTGTCAGCGAAACGCCGTCCAGCACGCGCCGCGTCTCAAAGCCGCTGCCGCGCTCGCGACGCGCCAGCGAACGCGCCCAGCCCGCCGCCTGGCTTTTCAGCGATGCGTAGGTGCGGTGATACACCCGAAATTCTTTGATTAAGTTGTCCGTTTCAATTGCAAACGGTATGGGCGCGAGGGGCACGCTCAGGGCCTTTCCGTAAACCGCCACTTGCGGGCATTGAAGTAAGAATACCCCGCCAGAAAAACCCCCAGCGAAAAAAGGGCCGTGACCGCGAAATAGCGCACGTCAAATGGCGCGCTCAAAACCGGGTGCGCTGCGCCGCGCGCCGAGATCACGGCAGGCGCGAAAAACACCTGCCGGAACGCCGTCACAATCCACGCCAGCGGGTTCAGCAGGTACACATGGTACAAAAATGAGCGCCACTGTTCGGGGATGCGCGGCGAGTAAAAGATGTTCTCGGGGAAGTAGATGATCGGGACTAAATAGAACAAAAACGTCATGCCCGCAGACACGATAAACTTCACGTCTTCATAAAACACATTGGCCGCGCACACAAAAAAGCTCACCCCCAGCGTCAGCAGGAACAATTGAACAATCAAAAGCGGCAGCCACAGGATTTCCAGGGGCGGCAAGCCCGGCCATCCCAGCCAGAGCGGGGCGACCACCCAGCGATACAGCACAAACACCGCCAGAGAAATGCCCAGCTGCACAAAGTTCTGGCAGACCGTAGCGATCAGCGGGATTTCGCGGGGAAAGTAGACCTTCTTGAGCAAGGGCAGCTTGACCAGCACAGCCGTGGACGAATCCAGCACCGCTGTCTGGAAGAATGTCCACGGCAAAGTCGCGCAGAAGATATAGGCGCTCAGGTTTTTCGGCCCCGACCCCAAAATATACCCAATCGCCACCGTCAGCACCAGCACCTGAATCAGCGGGTTGACCATTGTCCAGGCCACGCCGAGAACCGAGTTTTTATAGCGGACGCGCAGGTCGCGCTCCACCAAAGTCCGCACCAGGTGCCGAAAGCGCCACAACTCGCGCAGCTCTTCGCCAAGCTGCACCCCGCGTCGCGGCGGACGGATGGTGACTGTCTGCGGCTCTCTTGCCGCCGGCGCGCTTACCGTCATAGGCCCTCATTTACGCGCTGGCAGAGGCGGACTCCCGGCTAGGCCGCGTCGGCATCGTCCGCGCCTTCCACTTCCAGCACGTCAATATCGCGCGCGCGGGCCGGTTCCAGCAGCTTCAAAAGTTCGGTGCGGGGAATTAAGACCTTGCGCTTGCCCGCGATGCGAAAGGCGTTCAGCTTGCCCTGACGAATGTAGGAGCGAATGCTGGACTGGCTCAGCTGCAGATACTGCGCGGCCTGTTCTACGGTCATCAAGTCTCGGGATTCAGACTCCATTCAGGCGTAATCTCTCTCTCCGTGGCTGCGCGCCGCTTGGATTTTGGTCAGGCCGCGTGCCGCCTCATCGTCGTCAGTGCGCATCTTTGTTGTCGTCAATGCGCGTGTTTATGGGTGCAGTATAACCCAATTGCCACTTCTTGTCAACAATGCTCACCTGCGCCACTCTCTGCGCAAACGCTGCGAACAGTTTTATTCTCTGGCAGGGGCGTCGCTGCCAACCCGTTCCCCACTCTTTCCTTCGGCTTCCCGACGACGGAACAAATCGTTCCGTCGTTGGTACACGTATAGAACACCATGGCAGCGCCGAAACAACGGCAGCGCAACGCCCAAGCCGGGCGCTCTGTCTTTCTTGACAGCGCCCGCCGACTATGTTATCATGGAGTGTTGCTTCCTGGTGTTTTTGCGATGCAATTGAGGCTGAATATGATGCTTTTTCGCTTCCAGTGCGCTGTTTTGGCGCTGTGTGCGCTGTTTGTTTTTGGTTTGTCATTCCCGGCACGGGCACAGAGTCCGGTTTCGCGCTTTTTGCAGGTGCGGCGCAGTCTGGGGACTTCTCTCCTGCCGATGGGGCAGATCGTGGCGGCACAGACCGATCCGGCGAGCTACGCCGGGCGGGCTTTTGAGGTGTCGGCGCAGGTAGGCGGCTTTGTGACTGCCGATGATTCCCGGACTGTCCTGCTGTCGCTGGGGACACTGTCACTGGCGGCACGGATGGCGGCGGGCGCGGGCGACCCGACATGGCTCGCTTCGGGGCAGACCGTGCGCGCCCTGATACGTGTGGATGCGGGCGGCACCAATCTTTCATCGCCGCGCCTGACATTGCTGGCCGCCGCGCCCGAGACTGATGTCGCGGCGCTGGAGCGCCGTGCCGTATCGCGCCCGTCGCTGCCGTCACGCGGCGCGCTGCCCTTGCGGGCCCAGGGCAGCGCGCGCCGGTGGGGGACTGAGGCGGGGCGCCTGGCGGGTGCGGCGGACGTGCCGGTCGCGGTGCCTTTGGGCCTGTCGGCGCGGGCGCAGCAGATTTATGCGCCTTATTGGCAGGCGGTGCGCAATATGAACCCGCGCCTGGCGCAGCGGGATGTAGACAAGATCACGAGCAGCATCCTGTACTTCAGTGACCGCAACGATGTAGACCCGCGTTTGATTATGGCGATGATTATCTGCGAATCGGGCTTTGACCTGCATTCCACGTCGCGCACCGGCGCGGCGGGGCTGGGGCAGCTCATGCCCGGCACGGCGCGGGGCTTGGGGGTCACCGACCCTTACGACCCGGTGCAAAACATTGCCGCCTCGGTGCGGCTGCTGCGGGGGCATCTGGACACTTACGGGGGGGCGCCTGCCCATGCCGGGGTGATCCCGCTGAGCCAGATCGCGCTGACGATGGCCGCCTACAATGCCGGGCCGGGCGCGGTGCGCCGCTACCATGGCGTGCCGCCGTACCGCGAAACCCGGCGTTATGTCGCCAAAGTTGCGGCGTTATATCAGAAAATGTGCGGGACAAGAAGTTAAGATGTGCGGGACGAGAAGTTAAAGAGAAAACATACATATGATGGTCTGGGTACACGCCGCAGTCGGCGCGATGGTAGGGACGGGGATTAACAAGCCCGGCGGGGCGGTAGCGGGCGGGATTGCGTCGCATTTGCTGTGCGATTTGGTGCCGCACCGGGACTACGAATTGAAGATTGAAGCGCCCCTCGCGCTGGCAATGCTTGTGTATCTGGGTCTGCGCTACGGGCTGAAGTCGCCGCAAGTACTGGGGGCCGTCGGCGGCGTGCTGCCCGATGGGGAAAACGCGCTGGCTGTCTTGGGCGTGGTGCCGGAAGACAAGACGTTTTTCCCGACGCACAACAAGACCGCGCCGTGGTATGTCGGGCACGGGGCGCGCGTGGAAAGTCCCATTCCCCAAGTCGCGCTGGCCTTGATCGCCCTGCTGCTGGCCGACCGAGGTCGGTGCAATGCAGGATAGTCCTCACCCCCCAGTCCCCTTGCCTGCCCCTCCGGGCCTGCCAGTACAGTGCGTGAGCGGGCGAGGGGGCTGGGGGATGCGGGCTGTCTTCCTATGCGGGGGTAAGTTCCTAAACGGTGGAGGGCAGGCTCTTTCCGGCTTCCCCTTTTGGCGGAAGCCGGGCGACGCTCTCCTAAACTTTCGGCCCCGCACAAAGAGTTTGTGCGGGGCCGCGCTGTTTCAGCAAACATAAGCGTGACAATTCACGGGCCACTTACGCAGACTCGGGAGAGGCGCCCTTGTCGGCGGCTTTGGCGCTGTTGTTTTTGTCGCCGCCGGTCGCCTTGAGGTAATCGTCATAAAAGAGTTTGATCCCATTATCCGTTAATGGATGGTGGAACAGCTTCTCCATTATCTTGTAGGGGATCGTGCAGATATGCGCCCCGGCGTTGATGCTTTCAGTCACTTGCAGCGGGCTGCGGATGGAGGCCACCAAAATCTGCGGGTCTTTGGGGAACTCGTAGGTATCCACCATATCCACGGCAGCGATGATATTCTGCGGCGCTTCCAGGCTCCCCATGTCGTCGATGCGTCCCACAAAGAACGAGATAAACGACCCGCCCGCCTTGCAGGCAATCAGCGCCTGCGGGACGGAGAATATCAGCGTGACATTGAAATTAATGCCCTGGGGCGACAGGGTGCTTACCACTTCCATGGCATTGGCCGTCATCGGCACTTTTACAAAGATATTGGGCGCCCAGGAGGCAATATCCTGCGCTTCCTTCATGAGCTTGTCTGTGTCGGTCTCCACACACTCGGCGGACACGGGAATGTCGCCCACCAGGTCGATAATCTCCATCACACGCTTTTTGTGTGCGACGCCTTCTTTGGCAATCAAGCTCGGGTTGGTCGTCACCCCGTCGAGAATGCCCCAGGCCTTGGCCTTTTTGATTTCATCCACGTTGGCTGTGTCGATAAAAAACTTCATGGTTTGTCTCCTGCCGGGCGGCGTGTGTAAGGATATGTTTCTTCGCGCCGCGTTATAGCCGTTATACCCGTTCGGCGCGGGAACCAACAGGGGGGTCCACGCTTTCCCATTCCTTATAGGGGCGGGGCAGGGACTCCTCTACTGATATGCTCAACAAAGTACTCTTCAAGCAGCCATTGCTGATAAAGAACAGCTTTTTTCTGCTCACTCTCTCGGTGAGCAGAAACAGCAGTCGCTTGCCAGGTTTAGTCGTTTCAGCAAGACGGTACAGTGCAATCAGTGGCGCAGCCCAACGAGTTCTTATTGGAGAAACTCTGTCACAAAGGACGCGCCCAATGCAAGGAGCATTCAAATGGCATTAGCAAACAACACACGAGATTTAACAGGCCGCAGCACAGTCGCAGGATTGTTCGCAGACCGTTCCCACGCACAGCAGGCGATCAGCGACCTCAAGGCGGCGGGGTTTGGGGAAGACCAGATTGGGGTCGCCATGCGCGACCGTAACGAGCAGGGCCAACTGGCCGACGAAAGCGGCGTGCATGGCACCCATGCAGGCAGCGGCGCGGCGACCGGGGGCGTGGTCGGCGGCGTGCTGGGGCTGCTGGTGGGTGTCGGCGCGCTGGCAATTCCAGGTATCGGGCCGGTGATTACGGCGGGCGTTTTGGCGCACGCGATCGGAGCAGGCGCGGCAGGCGTCGCAATCGGCGTGGTCGGTGGGGGGATCGTGGGCGCATTGATCGGCCTGGGCATCCCGGAGCATGAAGCCCGGCACTTTGAGACCGGCTTCAATGCAGGCGGCGCGCTGGTTACGGTGAATGCCGGGCCGCGCGCCGGCGAAGCGATTGAAATCATGGAGCGCGACGGCGGCGACACGGGCGCCTCGGCCTATGCGCCGTCGGGCAATGACGCTATGGCGAGCGGCGCCTACGCAGCCCCGGCGATGGGCGCGACCGGCGCGGGCTACGATGATAACGAGGCGACACAGGTGATGCCGGCAGGCGCCAACATGGGCGCCGGGAACTACAGCCAGAACACTGCCACCGCCCCGCAGGGGGAGCAGCGGGTAGAGCTGCACGAAGAAGTGCTCAATGCGCGCACCAATGAAGTGCAGACCGGCGAATTATCGCTGCACAAGGAAGTCATCACGGAAACCAAATCCATCGACGTGCCCGTTCGACGCGAAGAAGTGGTGATCGAGCGCCATGCCGTCAGCGGCGGGGCGGCTACCAATGCCGACTTCGGGTCCGGCGAGGAAGTGATCCGTGTTCCCGTGATGGAAGAGCAGGTCACGGTGGAAAAAACGCCGGTCGTCACCGAGGAAATCTCCCTAGGCAAGCGTGAAGTGACCGAAACACAGCATGTCACCGACACGGTGCGCCGCGAAGAGGCCCGCATCGAAAACCAGGGCAATGTCGACGTTCTGAAGCGTGGCTCCGAGGCAAACGCGACTACTACCCGGTCAAACTGAAGCCGCTTCGCTGCTTCGGGGCGAACAATACGCACAAGGGCGCATGGGAAACCATGCGTCCTTGCTGTGAGTCGTCGCACTCAGGGTTCAATGCTGCCGCTCCCGCGCCCCGCCAACGAGCGGCGGGGGCGACTAGGTAACAAGAACGGCCCGCGCCAAATGGCGCGGGCCTTTCTCCTGTTCCGAGGTGTGAGAGGGCTAGGCGGTCTGTCGCTTGCGGGCGCGGAGGGCCAGCCCGACCAAGCCCAGCAGCCCGATGCCCAGCGCGGCCACCGAAGACGGCTCGGGGGCGGCGGCGGGGGCAACATCGTGCAGGTTGATGGTGCCGAAGTTGTTGTAGGAAAAGGTCTGCGAGGCCGTGTTGTTTTGCAGCGTGCCGGTCAACGTTCCGTAGCTATTGAGGGGCGTCACTGTGCCGGGCGTGTAGCCGTTAAACATGCCATACAGGTCAATAGTGCCGGCATTGTAAAATGCGTAGCCATTAGCCCCGCCAGTGAAGGTGCCGCCCGTGATGGTGATGGAACTGACGCGATTAGTGCTCAGCGCGGCGAAAACGCCAGTGAAGGTGCCGCCGCTGATAGTGATGGGGCCACTGCCTTGAGCGAACAGCCCGTAGCCGCCGCCGGAAATGGTATACGTGTCGGTGAAGGTGCCGCCGCTGGCAGTGAAGGCGGCGGTACCGTTGGTTTTCACAGCGTAGTAGCCTCGGCTGGCAGTATCGTCGTAAGAGGTGGTGGTGTTGGCGATGGGCGCGCCGCCGATGGTGCCGACCGTGCCCGTGCCATTGACAGTCACATTGTCGCCGCTGTTCAGCGTGAGCGTCTGCGCCTGAGCGGGCAGGATGGCGACGACGCCCAGCAGGGCGAAGGTGGCACAGGCGGCAAGGCTTGCGCGGGTGCGTGAGGTGAACATAAAGAGTGCGTTCTTTCTATCCGCCGACAAGGGGCGGGGGTCGTGCCTAAACTACAGGCGGTGGCTTACCGGGGCAGGCACAAGTGTCTTGCACAGGGCTGGAAGCATGCGCGGGCTGCGTCTTATTATGCAGCAGGGAGCGTGCCAAGTGGGGGCCAAAGTAGGCGTGATACTAAAAGTGCAACACTTATTTGCGTTTTTGCCGTGCTCGCCCCTCTTCCCGACCATTAGGAGTACAATGACATAGAGACAATGACACGCACAGTTTAGGCAGGCGTATACGCGCTCCGTGTGACGGACGGGCGGCGTTTCTCCGCTGTCGAGGATGCCGAACACGTCGGAGACGGACGGGGCGAAGGCGAACCAGGGGATTGGGTCAGACCTTCTTCAGCAATGGGTGGTTCTGCAAAACCCAGGTCTCCGTCAGTGCGAGGAAAGCCCTGGCCCGCGTGACGATCTCGGAGGCTTCTGTCTCGGTCGCGACATGAGCGCGGTCGTAATCGACCGTGTTGCGCTTGCGCCGACACGCATCGAAGTAGGCGACAAAGGGAACACTGGCGGCCCCCAGCGCCAGTTCCGCCGCTTCAAAGGTCGTCTGATGGTGCGCCTGGCCGGACGTGCGATACCCGGCGCAGGCCACCGCCATCGTCGCCGTCTGCAAGGCCGCATTGTAGGCCGTCGCGAACCGGCGATCCGCCGACAGGGCGGCGATGGCAGCGTCGGTCAGGTCGCGCTCTATGACGGCGCGCAGATCATCCAGCTCCCGCTTGCTTGTGGAATGCGTCCTAAGGCGCTGGCTCGCCAAGAGCGTCTGCCAACTCATGGTCGGACCCTTTCAGGTAGATTTTCGGTCCGCTCAGGATCGTTCGCAGGAAGTGGTTCCCCTGCCCCCATTTGTCGCGGAACTCCGTCCGGGCGAAGTGGGTGATGCTCACGGGGATTTGCAGCGAGCGTTCCAGCGCGCGCAGCGGCAGCGCCAGGTCCGTCAGGCCGACCGCGCCGACGATCGCCACGTCTACATCACTCTGCGCCGTCCGCTCCCCCCGCGCGACCGAGCCAAAGATGAACGCCAGGTCGATGCCCTCCCCAAATGGCTGGAGCGCGGCTTTGAGCTGATCGGCCAAGCCGATTGTTTTGGCGAACAGGCTTTGCAGTTCCGGCAGCAGGGGAAAGGCGGCGTTGGCTTGATAGTAGACCCGGTTGCCGTCCACGGTCCGGTCCAAGAGGCCCGCGCCCGTGAGCGAAGCCAATTCGCGCTGAAGACTGGACGGGGGGACGCCGAGGCGCTGCGCCAGGTCGCTCAGATACCAGCGGCGGTCCGGCGACAGGAGCAGCGCCGCCAGGATATTCCGCCGGGTTTGTGGGAACAGCGCATCGAGAATAGGGTTGTTACGCACTCTGCGTATATTATAACGCAACATGCGTAGACTGTCAACAAGCTCGTGGAGGAAGCGGGGGCGGGAGTGTTTTGTCTCCCGCCCTTGAGAGCGAAGGGGCCGCTTCCAGTTTGTTGGAAGCGGCCCTGTTCGTGTGCCGGGAAGTCAGCAAAGGCGCGGTCAGGCGGCGATCCTGCGCTTGCGGGCCTTAAAGGCCAGCCCGCCGAGACCCAGCAGCCCAATGCCAAACGCGGCGAACTGCGAGGGTTCCGGGGCGGCGGCGGGGGCGGCCACGCCGCTGACGCCGAAGATGCCTGTGGTGGAGATGGTGTCGCTCACCCCGGTGAACGTAATGCTCTGAAGGGCCTGACCGCCGTAGCCCAGCGATGCCAGGTTGATGTCGGTCTCGTACAGGTTGAAGATATTCCCTTGCGGGTCAATATACACATTGCTGGAGTTGCTGTTGGAACCACTGCCACCCCGCGCGACGTCGCTGCTGAGGACGGTCTGGGTAGTGTTCCCACCGTTGTTGCCCCAGTCGAAGGCGTTGAAGGAGATGGGGCTGCTCGTCTTGCCGCCGACGAACGTCAGCAGCAGAGTCCCCGTGCTGGTGCTTGTCGAGTTCGTGGAGGCCGCGTCCACGGCCAGCGAGGTGTAGGCCGCCGGGGTCGTCAGCGTGAACGTGCTGCTGTTGCTGGCTTGCGTGTCCAGCAGAACATTGTTCGAGCCTGCGCCGTTTGCCCCGCCATAGGACTGAAAGAGGAATGTGGTGTGGCCGCCGGTGACGGTGTTGGTGGCGGCACTGGCGACCGTAACGGTCGTGTTCGGGGCGCCCTCCTTTGGTAGGCCCTGGTAGCCCCCTAAACCGTCCTCGATCCACGCGAAGCGGTGGCCATCCTGGTTGGCGTCAAATTCCTGGGCGAAGTTGCCGTTGGCGCCGTTTTCCAGGACGACGTCCTGGTTGTAGCCGGTGCCGGCGATGGGGGTGGGAGCCTGCGCGTGCGCGGCCTGGGGGCTTGCGGCCATTCCGAGGGCGGCCAGTGCCGCGATCCCCAGCAGCGGGGCGGTCGTGCGGGAGAGTCTTGTTCTGCGAGAGAGTGTCATGGTCATGCGTGTGCCTTTCTGTGACATAATAATGAGTGCGGCGGTACAACAACGGTGCCGGACGCCGGGCGGGCGTCATCTCTATTTTACAGCAGGCGGCGTGCCAAATGGGGGCCGAAGCAGGCGTGATACCAAAAGTGCAACACTTATTTGTGATCTTCGCCCGGCGGCGCCCGTCGCCCCTCTACGGAAGAGGAGGGCGCGCGCCGAGAATAGCGTATACGGGCGGCGTGATTTTGGAAAGGACACTGGGGTCGTGGAAAGTTTCGGAACGTTTTTGCAGGGGCTGCGGCGGGAGCGGCGGCTGACCCTGGGGCAAGTGTCCGGGCGGTCGGGTGTCCACAAGGCGACGCTGTCGCGCTGGGAGGCGCAGACGCACTGGCCGCGCATCCCCGAACTGCGCCGCGTACTGGACGCGCTCGAAGCGTCACCGGCAGATCGCTCCCAAGGAATGAGCCTGCTGGAAGCGCCCCGCGCGCTTTGTGCGCTGCGCCAGGAAGCCGACGCCACGGCTCTGCCCGTGACGCTGGGCGACCTGCTGTACGGTCTGCGCCGGCGGGCCGGGCGCACGCAGTCGGACGTCGCCCGCGTGGCAGGGGTCTCCCGATCCATGGTCGCGCACTGGGAGAATGCCGCCGCGCTCCCCACGACAGCCCAACTGCTCGCCGCCGCGTCCGCGCTGGGCGCGTCAGCGGAGGAGTTCGGGGTGCTGACATCGCGCGCATTCGCCCCCACGCCCCTGGAGAACAGCCGAGACGCGCTCCTGGCCCGCTTCCAGCACACCATGTACTGGGACCCTGGGATGACGAAGGCCGCCTATCGGCTGCACCTGCTGGCGCTGCTGGCCGGGTTCGGACGGCTCGTGCGTCAGGGACGCGCCGACATGGGCGACATTGCCCTGGTCGTCTCGGGCTTCGGCAGCAGCGCCATGGTCTGGGACAACGACGCCGCGGCCCAGAACCACTATCACCGCCGCGCGCTGGCCCTGGCCGCCGGGACTTCCTGCTCGGTCCACTTCCACCTGGCCTACGCGGTACGCACTGTGCTCGACCCTAAAACCGACCCGCGCCCACTCCGGGAGCGCGTCGCGGAGGCGTTCGCTTGGCAAACCCGCTTTCCGACTCCGGCGGGACAGGCGTACCTGCTATCGTTCCTGGCCGGCGCCCTGGCTGAAGAAGCCCCGGACGAAGCGCTGCGCCTGGGCGAGCGGTATCTGGCCCTGGTCGCCGACGACCCCGACGAGTACCCGTGCCGCCTGCGGGACTGGGGCAACCTGCTCCGCCGATGCGGGCGGGTGGCCGAGTCGGTCGACTTCATCGCCGACCTGCAGCCGCAGGACAGTTACCGAGAGGGCCTGAAGTATCTGGAGATGGCGCAGGGGCTCGCCCTGCTCGGCGCAAAGGACGAGGCAGGCCGGAGCCTGGCGGCGGCCAAAGCGGTCCTGTCCGGCATGGAGGCGGTGTGCCACCAGGTCCTGATCGGCAACCTGGAACGCGCCCTGGGGTGACGCCGTGACGGAAGCCGACGCCCGGCCTCAGTCGGTGCCGAGGAACGCAAATGCGAAGACGCCAATCAGGGTGTCGGGAAAAGCAGCGACCAAGCTCCAGGGCGCCTATCCCACAGCAAGGGCGCATGGTTTCCCATGGGCCCTTTCTGCGTGTGCGCCGGACCAGTGTTTAACGCTTTTGCGAGAGCGGTACAGTATCAGCAAAGGAGGGTGCTGATATGACCATCGATAACACACCCCAAGATGACGCGCGGCGCACCGTGGCCGCTCTCTTTTCCGACCCTGCGCAGGCACAGCAGGCGATCCACGACCTGAAGCAGGCCGGGTTTCGCGGCGAGAACATTGGCCTGGCCTTGCGCGACCGCGATGCACAGGGGGCGCTGCGGGTGGAAACAGGCGCACAGGCCGCCGCCGATATTGGTCAGGATGCGGCGAGCGGCGGGCTGCTGGGCGGCTTGATCGGCCTGCTGGTGGGTTCGGCGGCATTGGCGATTCCAGGTGTGGGGCCGGTGGTGGCCGGGGGAATATTTGCCAGCGTGCTTGGCTCCACGGCGGTTGGGGCGGGGCTGGGCGTGGTGGGCGGCGGCATTATCGGCGCGCTTGTCCACCTGGGCCTCACAGAGCATGAAGCGCATTACTTTGCGTCGGGCTTTCATGAGGGCGGAGTTCTGGTGACGGTGCATCCCGGCGGGCGGGCGGGGGATGCCGCCGCGATACTGGCACAAGATGGCGGGGATATGGGCGCGGCAGAGGGCGAGCCGGGCAGCTACACCGACTATGGCGGCGAACCGCCCATCGCGGGCGAAGTGGGGGTTCCGCACTAGAATTAAGTAGGGGCTTGAGGAACCGGTTCCCGGCTGTTTAGGGACCTACCCGTGCGCTTGAGGTACCTACCTCCGACCCTTCCCTTAAGGGTAGAGAGTAAGACAGATCTCACCCCCTAGCCCTCGCTGAATAAGACAGCCCTCACCCGGCATAAGAATGCCACCTTCTCCTACACTGGCGTACCCGGAGGGGTGGCCCTCCGGGTGCGCCAGCCCGCCGGGTCTGCCAGTGCAGTGCCCATGCGGGCGAAGGGAAGCATGAAAGAAGTGCCCATGCGGGCGCAGGGGAGCCGGATAAAGGTGCTCGTGCGGGCACGGAGGGGCCAGAGTATTTTATTCCTAACCTTCGCCCGCTTGCGGGAGAGGGTGGCGCGAAGCGCCGGGTGAGGGTTTCTTGCATGGTGCAGCGCTAGGATGAGGGCTTCCTCTCTCCGGCTCCCCAAACTCAGCCATCGCCTACAAATTATACTGAATGACTTTGCGGATGTTGGAGATTAGATTGAGCACTTCGGGGTCGGTTTGCAGCATGCCCTGAAGGCGGGTGGCGGCATGGGTGACCGCCGTGCGGTTTTTGCAGCCGAAGGTGGCGGCCAAAATAGTCACGGGGACAGCGGTCATGTCTTTGGACAGGTACATGGCGGCCTGACGCGCAAACGCCGGGTCGCCGCGCAGGCCGCCCGCACGGTTGCTGCGGCCCCCGCCCGCGAGTATTTGCTCGCGGGCAACCCCGGTCTGGGCGGCGACGGTGTCAATAATCTGATCCACGCTCGGCCCGGCGGCGCTCATCGGCGACTGCTGCGAAGCATGGGGCGGATAGTCTTCAGGATGCCCCGACACGGGGGTCTCGGGCCGGATGATGCGTTCCACAAAGTAGCCGCTCAGGACATCGCTCGCGAGCTGCTTGGTGATGGGACTGCGGGCCAGCGACGCATACGCCATGAGTTTCACCAAGGCCCCCTCCAGGGCGCGGATGTTGCTCTGGATGAGGTTCGCCATGTACGCGATCACTTCAGGGGGCACCGGCAGGTTCTCCAGCAGGGCTTTCTTTTGTAATATTGCCTCCCGCATCTCCAGTTCAGGCGGGGCAATATCGGCCACCAAGCCCGACTCAAAGCGTGACTTCAGGCGGTCATCCATCGTGCGCAGGTCGCGCGGGCTGCGGTCGCTGGTGATGACAATCTGTCGGTTCATCTGGTACAGCGTGTTGAATGTGTGGAAGAACTCCTCTTTGGTCTGCTCTTTGGACGCAATGGTCTGGATGTCGTCCACCAGCCAGATGTCCACGCTGCGGTAGGCCCGCCGGAAGTCTTCGGTGCGCTTGTCGCGGATGGCGGCCACATAATGGTTGGTAAATGTCTCCCCGCTGACATAGGCAATGCGCGCGCCGGGCATGGACTCGCGGATACGGTTGCCGATGGCGTGCATAAGATGGGTCTTGCCAAGGCCCGGATTGCCATACAAAAAGAGCGGGTTGTACAAGGTGCCCGGCGCATCGGCGACGTTCAGGGCAACGTTGTACGCCAGCCGATTGGACTTGCCTTCTACAAAGTGCGCGAACGTGTATTTGTCAATCAGAGGCGCGGCGGCAAGCTCCAGGGCGAATGGGTTGCGGCTGAGGCTGGGATCGGGAGGGGTGGAAGCGTCTCGCGTGGGCAGGGCGAGCTGCCCGTTCACGGGCACGGGCAGCAGAGGCTCGCCGGGAACGGGGGTCTCGTGACGGGCGGCCTGGCGCAGAGGCAGCGGCTTTTCGCCGAGCAATGGCTGCACATCGGGCGTGGAGATCACAAAGCGCACTTGAACACGGGGGGCGTCTAAATACTGCGCCAGATGATCGCGCAGCAAGGGGGCGTATTTCTTTTCGGTGTATTCTTTGGCAAACGACGACGGCGCGCCCAGCACCACCACGCCGTCATCGTAGGACAGCGGGCGCAGGGGCCGCAGCCAGTTGTCGATGGTCTGCTTGACCATCGTGGCGGGCAGGGCGCGCAGGGTGCGTTCCCAGGCTTTGCGCAAGGCGATGGCGTTGTCGTCTTCGCCCAGCTCCAGCTGCTGCTCGCGTCCCTGGCCGCCTTCGGCGTTGTCGGGGAGGCGTCCGGGGTCAGGTTGGGCGAAGCTGGTCAAGGCGAATGGGGTATCCTGGGCAAAGCAGAGCGGCGGCCAAAAGGCAGCAGAGCGGCGTCAAAACAAAAAAGCGACCGGTGCGGCGGGGAAACCGACGGGGTCACTGGGACTTATTATACCAAATATCGGGCGAGTCCCGATGTCCATTGCGACAGAAACAACGGGGAATCCTGCGCCCGTATTTGGGGCGTCTGTGGACGGAGGCGGGGGCGGCGGACAAAAAACGGGCGGGCATGCCTGCCCGCCCTTGAAATAGAAATCAGCCGCTCTTGTGGGGAACGCTACGCGCCGACCAAGTCGCGCGCCGCCGCCAAGACGGCATCGTAGTCGGGTTCGGTGGCGACTTCGGGGACGGTCTGAATGTAGCGGATGACGCCGCCTTTGTCCACCAAGTAAATGGCGCGGGCCAGCAGGCCGAGTTCTTTGATGCGCACGCCGAAGGCATCGGCAAAGGCGCGGTCTTTGTGGTCGGAGAGCATTTGGATGTTGTCCACGCCTTCTTCTTTGGCCCAGCGTTTTTGGGCGAACGGCGTATCGGCGCTGACGGTCACCACTTTGATTTTATCGGTGGGAAGCGAAGCGACGTGCTTGTTGAACTTGCCGGTCTCCAGGGAGCAGACGCTGGTGTCAATCGACGGCACCAGGATAAAAAGCACGGCCTTTTGGTAGTTGTCGCTCAGCGTGGCGAACGTGGTGGGGGCCAGATCGGTGGCGGCCAGGGTGAAGTCGGGGACGCGGTCGCCGACAGTCAGCTCCGGGCCGACCAGGGTGACTTTGCTGCCCTTGAACGTGATGGCATCGGGGCGCTCCGGCGTGTCAATAGCGGTCATATCTGTGTTCTCTTTCTGAGGGCAACGTGTTTGGCGGGACGCTTGTTTCAGTATACCCGCTTTGCCGGGGGCGTGCGTTTGTGCAAGGTGATTGTGGCAGGGTAAGGACGTTTGTACGCGGTGGTTGGGGTGGGGCAGGAACACGGGGTTGAAACCCCGTGCTGGCATTACGAAACCCACCTGCTGCACTGGCACTGCATTGGCAGACCTGGAAGGGACCCGGAGGGCGTGGGTTGAGGAAAAAGTGCAGCGCGTTGTTGGGCCGCTCGTTGTTAGGCTAGGTCCCAATGGGCCTTGAAGATGTTGCAGACCGAACAACGGAAGACGTAAACACCAGTCACATCATGTAGCTCATCTTCCCATAAGCCGGGCATAACGTCTTCCACGATTTGGTTGAAAAGTTTCTGCCCATTCCCATCTGGCGCACGCCTTGAAAACTCGTCGCGTGACCATTCGCCTACGTAAATCATTGGAATCTGACAACAAAATAGCCATCGGTCCCCTTGCATAGTAGAATAGGTCGGCGTCCGCAATAGCTCGAACATCATTTCTTGAGGAAGGCGCACACCCACCCACTCATCTTTAAGCGATACCATCTCAAAATCAGGCCGATTTAGACCAGGAATGCCGTTCGTAATACCCTCAAAGGCTTTCTCCCACGACACCATCCCCAGTTCTGTATCCTTGGTTATGGCCGCCTTGCCAAGACGAAGACAACCATAACAAACAGTAATTTCCTCGTCACTGATTTCAGGAAAAGCAATCATTGTTTGGCAGGCACGACAGGAGACGCTTTTCCTATCGTCCGCGTCTAAGCCGTTGAGTGTATCGCAGTGGGTGCAATGAAGCATTATGTCACAGCCAATTTCCAAACGGAAACAATATTGATTTTGCTTCCCACAAAGGAAGCATTCCTTCCGGCCAGCAAACTCGCAGGCATCCTCTGTTGATGCCTCAAAGAGGGGAAACGGAATACCAAGTTGTTCGAAGGTCTTGGACATGATAAAGCCTTTCGCCGAGCGGTCTAATTCGTGACTCTGCCGCATGAGCGCAGTATATTATGCATTGCTGCTTGCTTGATTGTAACAGACTTAGGTAGAGAACGCAAGGGGAAGCGCAGGGAATTGCTGTTGAATTGCCCGTGCGCTGCAAGCAAATTGCCTGTGATTACTATGTGATTACTATGTGACTCCTATGTCTAGTGTATGGGTTTGCTTGTTGTTTGGCAATGAACTGGCAATCAGGGCGCATGTAATCGTCTGGTATCTCGCTGTAGTGCTAGGCGATAAAAGAGAGGGCGGGGAAGGAGAAGGGAACCGTGCCGTCGAATAGACTTCTATCATGGTCAAATGGGTGTTTTTTGATATTGGCGATGTGCTGTTTGACGAAAACGCGCAGCATCAGTGGCTGTTTCACACGCTGCTGCAAACCCTGCGCGCGCACGGCAAAACTGTGCTGTGGGACGACTTCAACCAGACGCGCAAACGGCTGACAGCGCAGGGGCCGAACCCTGAGGCCGCGATCAAAGGCGCGCTGGCCTTTTACTGTACCAATGACAGCGAGACCGAAGTGCTGTGGCAGGAAGCCCGCCATGCCTACGCGGAGATGCGCAAGCCTCGCCCCTATGGTTTTTTGCTGGACGGCATCACGGCTGTGCTGGAAGACCTAAAGCGCGACTTCCACTTGGGGATTATCGCCAACCAGCACCCCCCGATTGCGCAGGCCCTGGAAAACTACGGCGTGGCGTCTTTGTTTGAGATTATTGTGATCAGCGAGACCGTCCACTTGTTCAAGCCCGACCCGGCGATCTTTCGCCTGGCTTTGGAGCAGGCGCAGATCACGCCCAATGAAGCGGTCTTTGTCGGCGACCGCCCCGACAACGATATTGCCCCCGCCAAAGCGCTGGGCATGCGCACTGTCCGCTTCAAGCGTGGCATTCAGTATGTCTATTTCAATCCCCAGGAGCAGACCCAGACCGCCGATGTCGTCGTGGAGGACGTGAGCGGCCTTGCCGATGCCGTGCGCCGGACGGCGGCTCTAGAAATCCACCCTGTATGATTTTCAGCACGAGCGATTATGATTATTGAAGCCCGCGAAGACGTTGTGCAACTGGAAGGCGCCTTGGATAAGAACCTGTGGCCGACCATTCAGGCCGCCGCCAACCTGCTGCTGCGCCAGCACCCGCAGGGCATTATCGTGGATGGCAGCAGCCTGACCGGCTGCTCCCCGGAAGGCGCGCAAACGTTCCGCGAAGCGATGGACTATATTGAGCGTTATCGTGCCCGCATTGTCGTGAGCGCCGTGCCCGACAATGTCATGGAAGTAATCCGGGCGGTGCCGGGCATTCGCTCGCGCCTGCCGATTGCCGCCACCGTGGAGGAAGCGCGGGCCTCGCTGCGGCTTGCCCGGCCCGATGCGGCGCATGGCGCAGGCGGGCGCCGCCCTTTGCGCGATATTCTGGTGCCGCTGCTGCGCGCCGACACGCCGGAAACATCCACCATGCTGGCCTGCCGCCTGGCGAAAGCCGAAGAGCAGAAAACCCGCCTGCACCTGGCTTATATTTTGGAAGTGCCGCGCCACCTGCCGCTCGCCTCGCCCCTTCCCGAAGAAGAAGCGGTCGCCGCGCAGTCATTGGCCGCCGCCCAATCTTGGGTTGGGCGCGAAGGGCTGCTCGCGGTCCCCCACGTGCTGCGGGCGCGGGATGCCGGGGAAGAAATCGTGCATCTGGCGGGCATCTTGGCCGCCAACATGATCGTGCTGTCCCGGTGCCCGTCCAGTGCCGACGCCGACGACTTCATGACCCGCGTTATGCTGACCGTGATTGACCGCGCGCCCTGCGAAGTGATCCTCAACAAGCTGCCCGAGTCTTGCGTTTAGAAATGGCGAGGAAGCCCCCCGCCCTAAGATTGGGGCGGGGGGGCCTCTCCTGCACACTCTCAGCCCACAATCTCTAAGTCACTGGGCAGATGGGTCAGCACTTCGCAGCCGCTTTCGGTCACCAATACGTCTTCTTCCAGGCGCAGCCCGCCCCAGTCTTCCAAATACACGCCGGGTTCCACGGTCAGCACCATCCCCGCTTGCAGCACAAACTTTTCCGACCGCACCGACAAGCCGCCACCGTCATGCACGTGACGCCCCAGGCCGTGCCCCAGGCCATGCCCGAATGCCTTGCCTAACTCCTGAGAGGTCAGGTAATCCCGCGCCACGGCGTCTATTTCTTTGCCATTCTTACCGGGCGCAATCGCGGCAATCGCCAGGTGCTGCGCTTCCTTTACGGCAGCATACACCGCCCGCTGACGCTCAGTCACGCGGCCAACCGCCACGGTGCGCGTGATGTCCGAATTGTAGCCGCCCACGTTCGCCCCCCAGTCAATCGTCACAAAGTCGCCCATCTCCAAAACGCGACCGTTGGGCGTGTGATGCGGACTTGCTCCCTGCGGCCCCGAGGCGACAATGGTTTCAAATGCCGCGCCGTCTGCGCCGCCGCGCCGTATGGCGAACTCCAATTCCAGAGCGATCTCCCGCTCCGTCACGCCCGCTTTCAGCATGGGCTTAATTTGCACAAACGCCGCTTCTGCAATGACAATGGCCTGCCGGATGGTCTCTATCTCGCTTGCGTCTTTGACCAAGCGCAGCGTTTCCACCATGTTCTCGGTCGGTGTCCACTGGGCTGGCGCGGGGTTCTCGGCTTCCAGCTTGCGCGCCTGCGCGACCGTCACGTGCCCTGCTTCAAAGCCGATCCTCTTCCAATGCGGACGCGCAAGGAGGGCGTTGTGCAATGCCTCGCCATACGAGCCGCTGCCGCTCGCCTCTACAACGTCGAACTGCGGGCACTCGCGGCGCGCGCGCAGCAGGTAGCGCGGGTCGGTGATAAACACGGCCTCGTCCGCCGACACCAGCGCCTGCGCCGTGGAGCCGGTAAACCCAGTGGTATAGCTGATATTGGTCAGGCCGGTCAGCAGCAGAGCGTCTACGGGCGGGTCGTGCGCGGCGAGGGCGGCGCGCAGGTTTTGCAGGCGGGTGGGGAGCATGGACGAGGGCATGGATAAATTGTCTTTCCGGCGGGGTATGCTGGGCCTAGTATACCCTGGGCGAAGTTCATGGAACGCTATTCTGATCCCCTGCCCTGAAGGGCAGGTCTAGACGGACAAAAGCCCCGGCGGGGCTGAAGAAAAGGCCCAGCCTGTAGTCCCGCAGGGGCTTTTGCCCGCTCAGTCATGCCCTGCACTGCATTGGTCAGCACTGGCTACCCGGAGGGCACCCCTAATCGCAGAGCCTCCACCTTCCAAGTGCGCCAGTGCGCTCGCGGGGTAAAGACCCGGAGGGTTGCCAGGACGTGGTTCAGTCGCGGAATTATGTAACTCAGCCGTGATGGGCTACCAGTTCCAGCGTGAAGCCACCGGAAGCGCCGCGACAGCCGAGAGTAACGGGGGCACACGCGCTAATCGGCGCATGATGGGGGTTGAAAGAGAGGGCACTCAGGATTTTAGGAAGCCTGCCTGTGCCCAGTCGGCATGATCCCAGTCCTGCCCATTCCCACCGTCGGTGACGACCAGGTGGATGCGGTGGCTATCGGTCGGGATTTTCACATCGATGCTGCGCAGGTCGCCGACGTGCAGAACGCCCGTTTGGGTCAAAAGCATATCGTCGGCGTAGACGGCGAAAGTGACGCTGGACTTGCCATTTGCCTGGCCGAGCACCTCATCGTCGACCCCCACGATGGAAACGAACCGGTGGGCGTCTTTGGGAATATCGTAGATAATCTCTGACGGCGCATGTGCCCCCATGCCGTGGGCGAAACCGATGCCGTCGATGCGCAGGGCGGCATCTTGGATGCTTCGATCTTTGCGTGCCTGACCACCCCAGCCGACTACGTTCTTGATAGGCGTGAGGTCGGACACGAACACGTCCGGGACAGGCGGGGCGACGCCGATCAGCGTCGCCGTCGCGATTGGGGCATCCCACGTGTTTGGCCCGAAGACCTGGGCCTTCACCGTGGCTGCGTGCTCCAGAGGGATGGGTCCCGTGTAGACCCGCGAGGCCGGGCCCGGCGAGGTTCCGTCGAGGGTGTAGCGAATCGGCAAACCTGACTCGGTCGCCATGTAAACTTTGGTGTCCGGCGTCACGAGAGCACGTTGGGGCAGCAGAATGACGGCGGCGCGCGTCCCCCACTCGCCCCGATGGACCAGGGGCGAATCGGCGCGAGGCGCAAAGTTTCCCAGGTTCGGGGTTTGCAGACGTGGATCGGCCCAGACGGAGGTGGCATCCTGCTGCGTCCGGGTCAGCCAGCCGGAGAAATCAAGCGCCTCCGTTCCCAAGAACCATCCGCCGCCGCCTGGGCGATACCAGAGGTTTCCCCCTGCCCGCAGCGTGCTGTAGATATTGGGATAATTGGGCCGCCGCCAGAGCGCCTCCCCGCCATTGGCGCCCACGATCACGTTATCATAAAGGGCCAGCGACAGGTCGTAGCAGCTTTCGCGGTCGAGCGCGGGCGACCATTCGGCGATCTGGCTCCCTGTGTTGCCGTACAGCGTGTTGCGGAGCAGGGTGATCTCGGCGGAGTTGCTGATCATGACGCCGTCGCCGTTGAACGCCGAAATGCAGTCACGCACTAGAAACGGTCCCGGACTGATCTCCAGCCATAGGCCGGGGCCTTTCGTGTTGTCAACAAAGCGGCAGTGATCAATAAGATAATTGCGGTTGTCCTTGTCGAGCCAAACGCCGGGGGAGGCATTGTGGGCGCTCGTGAACCGCCGCAGGACGATGCTGCCGCTGGTCATCAGCTTCATGCCCGCCACAGCGTAGCCGTAGAAATCGCCCATCGCGCCGCGCCAGTTGTTGTTTTCTGTCTGGTCGTCTTCCATCAGAACGTTCTGGATGGATGGAAAGGGCGTGGGCGGTGAGCCGATCCCCGACGAGCCGTTGTGATCGCAAACGCAGCGGCGAACCACGATGTCGGACCCGCGCAGTGTCAGTGCCGTAGCGTCGTTCCACGTAAAGCGGCAGTCTTCAATGAGAAAATGCGCCCCGCAGGCCGTGGCGGCGGCCCTGCCGAAGTCACCCTGCCCCGTGTAGTGCTCGACCGAAAGGCCGCGCAGCACGTAATAACTCGGCCAGTCGTGCGAGTCCGACAGTTTCCCCCAAACCGACCCCATTTCGATGGCCGACTTGCGCACCGCGACCTCAATATGGTCACGCTCAGGGTTCTCACCCGGCGGCATCCGCAGGGTAATCTGCCCGTCCGCTTCGGAAACCCAGAACGTGCCGGGAGCCAGCGCCGCCCGTTCCAAAACCTGGCGAAAGGACTTGTCGTTGACAAAGACCATCTCAGCGCGACGGCCCAGCGGCCCCAGCGACGCGCCCGCGTCCACAAAGGGATCCGGGGCAACCCCCCATTTGTACGGCCAGGGGTGGCTGTAGTTCCCTGCCATCCCAACAGGCATCCAGTCGGTCCAGACATCGGAGCCGGTCAGGATCGCGGTGCCGGGCTTCTCCGCCTCGATTATGACCGGTTCCAATGCCGTGCCGGACTGGGCGCGGCCCAGAGTCACCGACTCGGGATAGCGACCAGGGTGCAGCAAGATGCGCGTGCCCGGCTGCGCGCGCTTGAGCGCCGCAGCCAGCGTTTTGAGCGGCGCGTCAGAAGTGCCAGGATTGGCATCGGAGGCATCCACCGCGCCCACATTAACGTGGATTGTACGGCGGACACCCTGTTGGAAAGTACGCTTCACCGCCCAAAGGCGAGACAGGAACGCCGTGTCGACGGCACAAGCAGGTTCGTTCGATTTAGTCTGGGGCGCCACTGCGGGACGTGAGGCGCGCGTTGGGTTCGACGCGACGGCGAACGGGAGAAACGGCAGAGAAGCAACGCACAACGCTGCCATGCAGAAAGCAGTAGGTAGTCTTTTCATAAGTTCATCACGTGTCTCCGAGCTGCCATACATCGCTGCCTCAGCAGCATCGGAGGAGTTGTGGCATGGACGGAAGTCGCCGCTAAAGGAGCGGACACTTGCTCTTCCTGCGGCGACTTCCGTTGATGTACTGACGCTCGCAATCCTGCTGACTCTGGCGACAACAGTAGGCGCTTAAATCGCTTGCCTACCGAGCTGGGCCTCCTGGCGGAGCATAGCCTCTGGGAGCATTTTTCATAGCTTGGTTCTGAAGCCTTGCTATCTCTTCAGGCGTTCCTCGATGTCCAGAAAAGCTTTGTAGTTGTGCGGCATGAGCACCTGCATCGGCCTTTTTCCCCCCACATCCCGATAACGCAATGGTGGCGAAACAAGCGCCGACGGCAATTATGGCAAAAATATGACGTTCCATATACAGTTCCTTGGTCGGGCACCGACCTCGAGAGCAGGTCGGTGCCCAAGAATATTTTGGATTAGCGTGTTGTATCCCACAGGTTGGCGGCGTCGTTCGTGCCGTGCGGGTTTGTTGACGTCGGCATCATGGCTTTGGCGTGCCCATCACAAAAGACGAAATTCGCGAAGCCGCTATGCTTTGCGCTCACTCCCCCATTGCTGCCATTGGGGTAAGCCGCCGCCGCGCGAGTTGCGTCCGGGATGCCGTCTGAGCACCATGTGAACTGAGGAGTGCCGTCAGCGAACATTTGGACCGGGCCTTGAGCGGATGTGTTTTCAAATCCATCGCTGGCGCATCCTGCCTTAACGTCGTCGGAACTCTTCTCGGCAAGCATGATTGATCTGGCAGGCGAAGCGATGTGCGCCAAACCAACAACCTGCGGAGACGAGTTGTCTCCCGGAACGCCAAATGCCCCAAGCATTAGCTTCGACGAGTAGCCCGTAGCAGGGTCTCCTACTGAATATGCGTTGGCGGCCCATGATACATGCTGTCCGCGCCATTCTTGACCGGATATGAAGCTGTTCGCGATACTGTCGTCCGCACAAGAATAGGCGGCGAAGCTTTTGATATACGGCGCAACTACCGTGTCCCAATGCCCCGCCGGATCGCCGCTAAACATCAGGCTGTTAGTGTAAACGACGGCCGGCGGATTGGACTCATCATAATCCTGGCTGTACTGAAGTACGGCCAACGCTAATTGCTTACCATTCGATAAACAGCTGATCTGGCGGGCTTTCTCGCGAGCCTTTGCAAAAACCGGGAACAGAATCGCCGCGAGTATGGCGATGATTGCGATAACAACTAGCAGTTCGATGAGTGTGAAGGCGTGAGACTTGCGTTGATTCTGAGGCTTCATCTTTCTTTCTCCTTTTGCTTACTTACTGTTTTTGGCCCTCGCCAAATGTCCAACCGCAAATGTGTAAATGAAAATGCATCTTTCTGGTGCGATATGCGCCCGTCGCGCCCCGACTTGGCTAACCAGCAACCCTTGTTGTAATCCGCTCAACCCGGTCGGGCCGGCGGGCCGCAAGTTCCTCCTTCCAAAAGATCGACCGGCACAGCCCTGCTCGGCAGCGACTGCCCCCCGCTGTCGATCTTCTCCACAAGCATCTGCACGGCCTCCCGGCCCACCCGCCGCATGGCATTGGTCACGGTCGTGATCGGCAGGCACAGCCGGTGGTCGATCCCCCAGTGAAACATCACCAGGGACAGGTCCTCGGGGATGCGCAGGCCCAAGCGATATGCCGCGTGGACGAACGCCATTGCCTCCGCCAGTTCGTAGGCGACCAGTGCCGTCGGACGACCAGGGCGCGCGAGCAATTCTTCTGCCACCGTGATACGAGGGTCGGGCAGTATGTTGACTGGGCTGGTAGGGTCAGCGGGGAGCTGCCAAGACAGCGGGGCCAACCCCGCCGTCCGCATAGTCGTTTCATAACCTGCGCGGCGGTCAAACTCGCTATAATGCTCCCGCAGGTTGACGGCGGCACCCGCGTAGACGATTCGGGTGTGCCCCAAACTGAGTAGGTGCGCCGTCGCAATCTCGCCGCCGTGATGGTCGTCGGGATGAACCGCATCAAACTCCTGCTGCACATTGATAAAGATTGCTGGCGTGTGCAGGGCACACAAGCGGTCGATGAACTTCTGGGGAATGTCTAGGATACGGTTGATTAGCAAGCCGTCGGCGGACAGCTCGCGCACGACCTTGGGCACGTAGCTCTCGTCGTCAATAACATCGTCGGGCACCTCTGCCAGCGACAGGTGCATGTCGTGCTCGGCGAGTGCCTCTGAGATTCCCTGCAGCAGTTCCGTCGGTAGATAAAGGGCCTTGAGAGACTGGATCAGCGCGGCGCATCCGAAGCGACCCGTGCGGATCGCCCGTGCCGACATGTTGGGCCGGTAGCCTAGGGCGTGGGCAGCGTCGAGCACGCGCTGCTGCGTTTCGGGCCGGATGCGTTGCTGGGGGCCACGCCCGTTCAGCACATGGGTGACTGTCGCCTTAGACAGCCCCAAGTGAGTGGCGATCATGGCTGCGGTGATAGGCCCTTTCACTAAGTTGTTTTCTGTCTGATCCACTTTTACCCTGACCTATGCCTTTGCTACACCGGAATAGCTTATTATAACAAGACATACATGTTCTGTCAATAGTTTATCCGGGAAACTTTAGGTTGCTTGTGATTAGAACTTGTGGCATTGAGATGTCACTCACGGTCTTGTTGAGGCCTGCGCCATGCCACTAGCCTGAGGGCGTGTAGAGAATAGAATGTCGCGGGAATGGCTTGCTTTTCCCTGAAGCTGTCCCCGACAGCATAATGGGGCATCAAAAAGCCATTTCTTTTTGATGCCCCATTATGCTGTCAGTTGGCGCTGGCTGATCCAGCGTCTGATTAGGCTTCAGGCTTGGTGCCAGTCGGTAGCGGCCGTTGCCGAGCAGGGTCACTGTCGTTGCTGGGCCGGGCCTCCGTTACAACCGAGGATGTTTAGGAACTGTCCATTAGATACTCCGTATAATAAGAAAGCGTGCTCGTCATCAATGAGGAAGCGGCGAAGCCGCGCCCTCACTCTCGCCGGTGTCCGGTCAGTGTCCGGTCAGTGTCCGGGACACAGGCGGCCCAGATGCACCAGCCCTACTGTC
>JAABUL010000389.1_pt1 | contig 94182 bp, 108 predicted proteins | sample 5559151 | NCBI WGS metagenome assembly JAABUL01 (sample SAMN10711876, study PRJNA513368) | rock metagenome | isolation source: Antarctica rocks | place: Antarctica: Victoria Land, Pudding Butte sud | reverse complement strand
GTCCTGGGCTGACGGACCCGCAGGGGAAGCGAAGCTTCAATCGGCGCGCTGGCTCTGGTCGGGCTCCGCCCTACCGCCGCCAGCGCGCCGACCGCTCATCCTAGTTGTCGCGCACCGCTCATCGTAATTGTCGCTGGGCAGCTGCAACCGGGCCGCCACATAGCATGCGTTTTTGTAGGTTGGCCCAGTCCCTTCGGCGTCTGTTCCAATGATCAAAGCAAGCCGGAGCACGTCATTGATCTTCGCCGCGTAGGTCCGCTGCTTGAAGAAATCGTGCTCAAGCAAGTCCTTGAACAGCTCCGGCCGTTTGCGAATGCCGAGCGCGCCAGCGTAGCAGGCTACCAAGAGCTCCCAGTGAAGCTGACGGGTTCCTTGTGCGATCGCCTTATAGCGCTTTCGACATCGGCAAAGTAGCCCGACCGGATCGCTATCGGCCTTCATCTGAAGGGCTGAGAAGTCGAGGGGTTCGGGCGAGATTGCCCCGAAGCGGAAGTGATGTGTCATGATTTGCTCGTCGAGTTGGGAAAAGTCGGACTTTCGGATATTTCGCGTCGGCTCGATGACGGTGGATCCGGACCGCCAGCACCTCCCGGTCGAGCGCGGCGCTCCGGGCCGAAAAGGTTTGACAAACCCGAGGTAAGTCGTTGATGTCTGGAGGCTGGGTTTACATTCAGCAACCCGCTAGTAATTGATAATGTTCGTTTAAGCGCTGCTTCGTAATGAGGGGGTCGGGAGTTCGAATCTCTCTTGCGGCACCAACAAGTCAGTGGCCTAGCGACGATTTCGCCTTTTCCATCTTCCCAGGAAGCGCGATTGGGAAGAACATGGGAAGCCACAGCGTGTCGCACCTTTTAAGTCACGCGTGTGAGGCGTCAGGTTAGAGGACGTGATGACATTCGATTTCGATGCGCGCGCCGAGGCTCGGGAGCAAACAGAGAGAGCGGAGCGTAGGCGCACCGACGAAGCATACCGCAAGCGGTGCGACCGCGCCTCCAGCCTCAACGCTGCGTTCACGAGCTTTGCGAAGCACTCGCGCTTTCGGCAGAACCTCACGTCCGAGCTCGACGGGCCGGCTGTAACGTTCCGAGATGAGAGCAAGTTGGTCGAGGTGACAGTTCTCGATCCTCCTTGGTTCAGCGTCGTGAAGGCAATCGGTCAGATCAACAAGTCCAAGCCTTGGGACGCCGCTGCCATGAAGGTCGGCGATGATGACACGCTGATGGACATACTCGACGCGTGGATCCAGGAGAAGTAAGGGACGGCGCACCCGCTGATGGTTGTGACCCGGGCCCTCGGCCACGCCGACACCCCGCATGGTGGACCAGCACTCCGCGCACTTGGTGCCGAGCTACATAGCGAACCTGATTCGGAGCACCGCGCCAGAAAAGGCTCGGCTCAGGACGCTCAGCGATCCAAGCGTCCAGGGCGTCGAGCATGGGCCGCCCCATACGGACGTTGACGGCCTCGCTTCCGCTCGGCACCGAGATCGGCGACACCATCGAGCATGCACGAACCCTTGTTGCGGCCGTTCCCGGAGGCGACCACAAGCACGCGGCCGTAGCCCGCTACGCCCTCAGGCGGACTGCCTTGGTGTTGGAAGGTCGATTGAAGGAGGGTGAGGCTTCATGTTCTTCTACAGCTACTTTTCCGGCCGCGGTCGCGCCATCCTGGCGGACGAACTGAATGTGAACGACGCCTTTGCCCTGTCCCCTGCGGAGATCGTTGAACGCATCCTGATGGCCGGCTACACGCCCGCCGTATGATGGCCGAGTTCGGAGCCGTGGCCTCAGGTCGGCACCGTCACGGACGTCCGCAGGGACGGGTTGACCTTCATGGTGGCCAGTGTCACGGGATGAGGAGAGGATCGGGCTGCAGGAGGCCCGCTACAGCGGTTACAACCGGGAGGAATGACGGCGCCGAGTAGCCCATATGCGGACGGTTCACGCAGCGGTACACCTGGACGGAGGTTCACACGTTCCTCAACGTGTGCGGCACGCCCTTGAACCTGCGGCCCCGGTACAACATCGGGCCGACCACGTCGCCCTAGTGGAAGCTGCAGAGGCGCCTGCGAAGAAGCGGGGGCCGTTTAAACATAAGATCATGACCTAGACCAAGCAGGATCTAACCACTTTAGCCTGATCTTCCGAAATGTCTAAGCTGATCAGAGCGCAATCTTGAATCAGGCGTAACATCGACGCAATCACGTCGCACACTGGTTTGATTTTTCCATCATATCTCTTTTGTAGCATGTCTAAAGGGTTAAGCTCATAAAACTCATCTAGGCAGATCCAGGTTGGCTTCTTAAAATAGCATGACCGGGGTGGAAGAAAGAAGTTGTGAAATCTATCGCTCGGCTGGCAACCAAACACTGTTCCGCGACCGTTTTGACGGGAGGTCGTCTTCGCCACAACGGAAATAGTTGCAACGGTTCCGAGAACAAGGAACAGCTTCTCCCCGCTTTCGCCATCGTGGAATGCGAATTCTTCATCAAAGAAGACCGACCCAGGGTTCACTTGAGCTTCTCCAGAAGCTCCTTCCTGTCAGCCGCGATTCGCATTATCGTATCGCTTTCATCGGGGCGTGGCGCCAGACTGTACGGTATCTCTGCCTGTTTGCGACCTTGCTGATTGTAAATTTGGTCCCAAGGTAAGTTCTCAAGGTGAGTCGCCTCTATCATGCTATCCGCATCTGTGCTCTTGTACTCTGCGGCAAGATTTTTCAGAAGCGTCGTTTCTCTCTTAGAAAACTTGGAATCATCGAATTCAGCCTTGGGAGAAATAGCGAGCATCCAGCCATCGCCAACCGTACGCTTGCCGAAGTCGAGGACTTCAAGCATATCCTTGGCGGGCTTGTCGATCTCGTCATGAAGCGATACAGGTACAGGTCCCTTTGGCCAAGCGTTGTACGTCAGGCCCGTGACGCTGCGACCCGTCACTTTGAAGTGCTCAAAATCCAGGAAATAAAGTAGTTTATAGAGCTTGACTTTACCGCATTTTCGCGTGTTCCGGACAAAGAAGTTGATTGCCTGAATCAGTTTTTCGCGCTCATGAATGATGATCATCGTCGTCTGCCCTATCGGCCGGCGCAATCACCCGCGACACGTACCAAACCCTTTCCATACCATATGGGAACCGAGGAACGAAATTTGCGTGAGCCGCGAACTTAAGCCCCGATATTTCAAACGGACCCACTAGCGTTTCATAGGAGCGATTCATGTAGGATCACGAAACCAAGACGATCACCTTGGAAGCGAGGTACGTGGGCCACGAGGTTAGGACCGTGACGTTTATTGCAGTCTCCATCGAGCGCGAGATCACGCCAGACCATGTTCTGCATGGTGCCAGGGGCGACACTCAGACATCTCTCGGTCGGCAGTGGCTTGACGTCACCGGCGTTCCTGCCGACATCGACCTTGGCGCCGGTTGGACGCATATGGTTCGGGGACCTCGAATGTATGAACTCCGATCGCCGCCGCAGCGCATCAATGCTGATGCAGTCCGATTCGCACTCAGTCGGTAGCCGAGGCGCAAAAGACGCCGACCGCCTTGCCGGGGCCATAGCTTGCAAGAATGCCGCTCGGGTTGGTAGCCCGGCGCAGCCCCCATTGTCGTCTACTCGGCCGGCACCTTGCATGCGCGCTCGCCCTTCACAGTCGTACAAAGACGGGGCGCGGGCGCGCTCCTGCGCCACCACGCTCTTCCCTTGACGCCGAACCCTCCGCCATGTTCCCTCTCGCTCCATGGCCCTATCGACCATCGAGCGCGAACGGCAATGGCAGTTGCCGAACCTCCTGACCTACGGCCGCATGGTGGCGGTTCCGGTCGTTGCGGCCTGCCTGTTCGCGCCGGACGAGTTCGCCATGCGCTGGCTGGCGCTCACGGTCTTCACCGTGGCCGGCATCACGGATTTCTTCGACGGCTACCTGGCCCGGGTCCTGCAGCAGCAGTCGTCGCTGGGCCGCATGCTCGACCCGATCGCCGACAAGCTCCTGGTCGCGGCCTCGCTCCTGATGCTGGTGTCGGACAGGTCGATCACGGGCTGGTCGCTCTGGGCCGCCATCGTGATCCTCTGTCGCGAGATCCTGGTGTCGGGTCTCCGGGAGTTCCTGGCCGAATTGCGGGTATCGGTGCCGGTCACCAAGGTGGCCAAGTGGAAGACCGCCGTGCAGCTCGTGGCGGTCGGCTTCCTCATCGCAGGGCCGGCCGGCGAGGTGCTGATCCCCGGAACGGTCGCGATCGGGCTGGTGCTGCTCTGGATCGCGGCCGTCCTTACGCTCTACACCGGCTGGGACTATATGAAGGCCGGGTTCCGGCCGATCGCGCCATGACGCCGACGCGGGTTCGACCGGCATTCGCGCGATGCGACGTCCGCATCGCGGAACGATCGAACGGGTATCGATGAAAGCGCTGTATTTTGCCTGGGTGCGCGAACGGATCGGCGTGGCCGAGGAGGAAGTGGCGCCGCCGCCCGCGGTCCGCACCCTCGGCGAACTCATGGGCTGGTTGGCCGGGCGCGGCGAGGGCTATGCCTCTGCGTTCGAAAACCCGGCCGTGATCCGCACCGCAGTCGACCGCGTCCACGCCAAGCATGATGTCGACTTCACCGGCGCGCGCGAAGTGGCCTTCTTCCCGCCCATGACGGGCGGCTGAGCATTGCCGATGCAGCCCCGCCACAGACCCGGTCCGGCGACGCGCATGGTCCATGAGGTGCCCTGACCTTGGCCGACGTGTCCGTCCAGGCGGAAGACTTCGACCCGGTTGCCGAGATCGGCGCCTTGACGCGCGGGCGGCGTGATGTCGGGGCCGTGGTGACCTTCACGGGCCTCTGCCGGGACGAGGATGGCACGCTGGCTGCACTGGAGATCGAGCATTACCCCGGCATGGCCGAAGGCGAGATCGCGCGGGTCGCGGCCGAGGCGGAGTCGCGCTGGCCGCTGCAGGGCTGCCGGGTCATCCATCGCTACGGCGCGATCACGCCGGGCGGCAACATCGTCTTCGTGGCCACGGCCTCGGCCCATCGCTCGGCAGCTTTCGCGGCCGCAGATTTTCTCATGGATTACCTCAAGACCCATGCGCCGTTCTGGAAGCGCAACCGCCTCGTCGATGGAAGCGGCCGCGACTGGGTGGCGCCCAAGGCCGAGGACGCCGCCGCGGCCGCCCGTTGGCGGTGAGCCCGGGGTCTCGCGTCCTCACGGCATGTGGAACACCTCGCCCAGCGGCTCGACGACCGGGGACCCATCCGGGTTCGTCTCCATGAGGTCGGCCATGAAGGCCCACCAGCGGCGCATCACCGGATCCTCGGGCAGCGCCGCGCGGGCCGCCGCATCGGCACTCTTCAGCACCGCAAACAGCGTGATCTCATCCTGTGCCAGGAAGATGCTGTAGTCCGCCACGCCCGCCTGCCTCAGCGCAGCCCGCAGATCCGGCCAGATCGCATCATGCCGCCGCCTGTATTCGTCGGCACAGCCAGGCTTCAGGCGCATCGAAAATCCAACCCTGTCCACCATAGGCCTCGCTTCATGATGCAGCGCACTAGTTTTTAGGGACGCCGATGTTGCGGTGCGCCACAAAGCATTTCGACTGGACTGACAGAACCGGTCCAGCCATGTTTCGTTGACGCCGTGAACGGCCACCAGGCCGACAGGGGGAGGATTCGAGATGGCACGCATTGCACTGGTTACGGGAGGAACGCGCGGCATCGGAGCCGCCATCAGCCGCGCGCTTCGCGACACCGGCGTCACGGTGGCGGCCAGCTACGCCGGCAACGACGAGGCCGCGACCAGGTTCAAGACCGAGACGGGTGTCCCCACCTTCAAGTGGGACGTGGGAGATTTCGACGCCTGCGCCGAGGGCGTCAAGCGCGTCGAGGCCGAGGTCGGCCCCATCGACATCCTGGTCAACAACGCCGGGATCACGCGCGACGGCTTCTTCCACAAGATGACCCAGGAACAGTGGCGCGCGGTGCTGACCACCAACCTCGATTCCCTGTTCAACGTCACCCGGCCGGTGATCGACGGGATGCGGGCTCGCAACTGGGGCCGCGTGATCGTGATCTCGTCGATCAACGGCCAGAAAGGCCAGATGGGACAGGTGAACTACTCGGCCGCCAAGGCGGGCGACATCGGCTTCGTCAAGGCGCTGGCGCAGGAGAGCGCCAACAAGGGCATCACGGTCAACGCCATCTGCCCGGGCTATATCGGCACCGAAATGGTGCAGGCGATCGCGCCCGAGGTGCTGAAAGCCAAGATCCTGCCGCAGATCCCGGTCGGCCGTCTCGGCCTGCCCGAAGAGATCGGCAAGGCGGTGGCCTATCTGGCCAGCGAGGACGCCTCCTTCGTCACGGGCTCGACGCTGTCGATCAACGGCGGCCAGCACATGTAGCCACCAGTCCTGCACTCCGGCGACGGAACTGCCTGGCCTCGACATCATGCCGCTCGCTGGGCATTCCCCCGATCAGGCAGCGGTGGCGCGGCGGCGGAATGCGAGCCGCTCCAGGATGAAGCCCAGCACGCTCCCGCAGAGGATCCCGCAGGCTTTGACCTCGAAGTCCGTCACCCGACCATGGCGGCCCTCGACGAGGTTCTGCGACGACTCGAGCAAGGCCGCGGCGATCAAGAGCAAGGAGATCCAACGCAGGCGATGTGCCGGATAGGCCACCATCAGGATCACGCTGACCCCGACGAAGGCTGCGAACCGTTCCGCATCGGCTCCGAAGGGCGTCTCCGGCCGGATCGCGATCGGCGACAAGGTCACGAGGCCGATATAGGCCAGAACCAGCCAGAACAGGATCCGCGCGACGGTGCGCATCATGCCCCTGCCCGGCCCGGGCCGGCCACGATCGCTCAATGTTTGAAATGCCGGGTGCCCGTGAACACCATGGCGATGCCGGCCTCCTCGGCCGCTGCGATCACCTCCGCGTCGCGAACCGAACCGCCGGGCTGGATGACGGCCGTGACGCCGGCCGCCGCCGCGAGTTCTAGACCGTCCGCGAAAGGGAAGAACGCGTCGGAGGCCAGGACCGCTCCCCGGGCCAGCGAGGCCGCCTCGCCGGCCGCCCTGGCGGCCTCTTCGGCCTTCCAGGCCGCGGTGCGCACGGAATCGACGCGGCTCATCTGCCCGGCCCCGATGCCGACAGTCGCGCCACCGCTGGCCAAGACGATGGCGTTGGATTTGACGTGCTTGACGACCTTGAAGGCGAAGACGAGATCGGCGCGCTCCTCCGGCGTCGGCGCCCGCGCGGTCACGACCTTCAGGTCGATATCGTCGGCCGTCGCGGCGTCGCGATCCTGCACCAGGAAGCCGCCTGCCACGCTGCGCCACGTCAAACCCGGCCGGCGCCGGTCCGGCAGCCCTCCCGTAACGAGCAGCCGCAGGTTCCTCTTGGCCCCGAGGATCGCCAGGGCGGCGTCGTCGACCTCGGGCGCGATGATGGCTTCGGTGAAGATCTTGACGAGTTCCGTCGCGAGCGCCGCGTCGAGCCGCCGGTTCACCGCGACGACGCCGCCGAAGGCCGAGACGGGATCGCAGCGCAGCGCCCGGGCATAGGCTTCGGCAATGCTCGCGCCGGTGCCGACCCCGCAAGGATTGGCGTGCTTGACGATCGCCACGGCGGCCGGTCCCGCCGAGTCGAACTCGGCCACGAGTTCGAAGGCGGCGTCCGCGTCGCCGATGTTGTTGTACGACAGAGCCTTGCCCTGCAGCAGCCGGGCATTGCCGACGCCCGGACGCGCATCGAGCATTCGGTAGAAGCCGGCCTTCTGGTGCGGGTTCTCGCCGTAGCGCAGCACCTCCGACAGGGTGCCGCCGAGCGCCCGGAAGCGGGGTGCCTCCTCCGGGGCCGATGCCTCCAGATGCGCCGCGATCGTGGCGTCGTAGGCGGCCGTGCGGGCATAGGCCTTCTGGGCCAAGCCGCGGCGGAATGCGAGGCCGGTGCGCCCGTCGTTGCGGTCCATCTCGGCCCTGAGGGCGTCGTAATCCGCCACATCCACCACGACCACCACATCGTTGTGGTTCTTGGCGCCGCCGCGGATCATGGCGGGCCCGCCGATGTCGATGTTCTCGATGCACTCCTCGGGCGAGGCACCGCGCACCACCGTGGCCTCGAACGGATAGAGGTTCACCACCAGGAGGTCGATCGGTCGGATGTTGTGGGCCAGCATGGCGGCCTCGTGGCTCGGGTTCTCGCGGATCGCCAGCAGGCCGCCATGCACCAGCGGATGCAGGGTCTTCAGCCGCCCGTCCATCAGTTCGGGAAATCCGGTGAGGTCTGCCACCTCGGTCACCGGGAGGCCTGCGGCCGCCAGGACGTCCCGCGTGCCGCCGGTCGAGATCAGCGCGACGCCGCGGCCGTGCAGATATTGGGCGAAGGCCACCAGCCCGGTCTTGTCCGACACCGAAAGCAGCGCCCGTTCGACGCGGCGCAGATCGCTCGCCATGCTGGTCAGGTCCTCGACGCTCTGTTGCCGGGTGGGCTTAGGGTCCCGCGGGAATTACTTCATCTTATTGCGCTTTTGCGCCGTCGGGTACGACGTTCCGAAGCAGTTGTTCTCGTGGGTGCCTCTACCACGGCCGGCCCCGTCGCGAAACACCGCGACGTCATGCCTGGACGACCGCCTCGGCCTCGCGCGACAGCGACCAGGCCACGGCCTCGGTCTCCGGTGCGAGGCCCCGGACCACGAGTTGGTCGATCCGGCGTGGACCCTCGATCTGCGCGAACGAGATGCTCTCCTCCACCTCGACCGGCAGTCCGCCGGCCTCGAACAGCCACCGTTCGCCGGTCGGGAAGGCGATCAGCACGGCGGTGCCGCGCCGGACCGGCGTGGTCCGAAGGCTGGCATGGAGGTGGAAGCGGATCGTGAACGGCAGGCCAGCCAGTCGGTCCATGCGCCCGTCCCGCGGCAGCACGCGATCCTCGCCGGCCAGGCGGTCTCCGGCCTCCGAGAGCCACAGGCGTCGCCCGTGCAGAACGCCGAAGCGGCCCGCATAGCCGTCATGCGACAGGTTCAGCAAGCTGTGCCCCGGCATCTCGATCCGCTCGACCGAGACGATCTTGGGACCGGAATACAGCAGCCCGCCGAGTGGGCCCCGCGCCGCGAACCGGCTCGAGGAACAATCCGCCAGGACCAGCGTGGAATGTGCCGCCGTGGCCCGCGACGCTTCGAGCGCGGCGGGCTGCCCGAAGTCGGCGGCCCCGCAATTGACCACAAGACGCTGCGGCCCGATCGAGAACTCGAAGGCCAGCGTTCCAGCGTGGGCCCGCTCGGCGAAACCCGGCGGCGGCGGCGGCCCGGCGTCGACGATCAGCACGGCCGCGCCGGCTTCGAGCCGTTGATAGCCCGAATAGGGCGCATTGCTCAGCGCGGCGCCGCGGGCATCGTCATAGGCCAGCACGGTCGCCAGCGCGTCGAGGCGCGTCACGCCCATGCCGTTGAACAGCGCCAGAGACCCGTCGCCGTGGCGCAGCGCGCGCAGCATCGGGATCATGCGGTCGATGGCGGTCAGCAATGATGGCGGAGGCTCGACGCCGCGGGCCGTATAGGCCTGCCGGAGCGGCAGGAGATCCATCAGCAGATCGAGCAGCAGGCCGGGGTTGCGGCTGACATGACCACCATCGGCCAGGATCTGACGCCCGATCTCGGCCGACAGCAGCCGCGAGGCCCGACGCTGCAGGCGCTGGCGCCCTTCGGCACAGAGCGCCAATTCGGCCAGGGCCGCGATCGCCACCAGGCGGACGGCCCCGCCGAGCCCGCGGTCCAGGGCCGCCACGAGCGTATCCCCCTGCCGGGACAGGCTCCGCATGAAGCGGCGATAGAACACCGCGTCGGCGCCCTCCAGGATCAAGGGCGACTGGCTCAGCCAGGCGAGAAGCCGCCGGGCCACCACCTCGGGCTTCCAGCCCGGCGCTCTCCCGGGCCGGCCCGCACTCGCGATCCAGTCTCCCACGAGAGCCCGTGCATTGACGCGCGCCAGCGCCGTGTCGGCGGCCTTGAGATGGCGGAGCCAACCGAAACCGGCCAGGGCCGCGGCCCAGCTCTCGGTCGGAGCCGGGAGGTCGAAAGGCGACGCGCCCCGCGCGTTAACGGCCTTGCCGTCGAAGACGAAATAGCCGGAATAGATGTCGGCCGCGACCGTCGGATCGGCGGTGCGAATGTCCTGCGGAGCGATGAGCAGGCGCTGGGGAACGCGGCTCCGCCGAGCCGTCAGCCCGCGGATCGGCCGACGCGCCGCACCGGCCAAGCCGCGGAAACCCTGCGCCAGCACGAGCATGGTCAGCCTGGCGCGATCCGCGACGCTATCGTCCTTCACGGCAGCATCGTTCCCGTCCATCGAGTCATCATGGGTCCGAAACGGCACCGCGCGGCACGAGACTCCGCCAACAGGGTTAATTTGCGCTTACGGTCCTTCTCGGGAGCATTGCCGGCGGAACCGCCACCGGCCCGCTCGCCTGGGGAACTCGGTGGTGTCCGGATCACGAGAGGCACGGCACGGAAGGCGCCCGGCCTTTCGGCACAGGCCGAACTTCGGCCGCTCGACGTCACGCCTTTTTGGCGACGGCGTCCTTCTGCAGCGCGACGAGGCGGTCGATGCCGCCGCGCGCCAGCCCCAGCATGGCGAGCAACTGCGGTTCCGTGAACGGGGCGTTCTCGGCCGTGGCCTGCACCTCGACCAGGCCACCCGCCCCCGTGATCACGAAATTGGCGTCCGTCTCGGCGCCCGAGTCCTCGGCATAGTCGAGGTCGAGCACCACCTCGCCCTTGACCACGCCACAGGACACGGCCGCGACGTGGTCGCGCAGCGGCATCATCTTGATCATGGAACGATGGTGCATCCAGGCGAGGCAGTCGTGCAGTGCCACCCAGGCGCCCGTGATGGCGGCCGTGCGGGTGCCGCCGTCGGCCTGGACGACGTCGCAATCGACCACCACCTGACGCTCGCCCATGCCCTGCAGATCGACCACGGCCCGCAGGCTGCGGCCGATGAGCCGCTGGATTTCCTGGGTCCGGCCCGACGGGCGGCCCGAGGTCGATTCGCGTTTGGTGCGGGTCGAGGTGGCGCGAGGCAGCATGCTGTATTCGGCCGTCACCCAGCCGCGCCCCTGCCCGCGCAGCCACGGCGGCGGCTTGTCCTCGAGCGAGGCCGCGCAGAGAACGTGCGTATGGCCGAACTTGACGAGGCACGAGCCTTCGGCATAGCGCGCGACGCCGCGCTCGATCGTGACGGGGCGCAGCGCGTCGGCGGCGCGGTTGGAGGGTCGCATGGGGAGGCTCCGGGAGTGCGGGATCGCCCTCGCGGGGATAGGCTAGGCTCCAGACGACGGATGCTTCTCCGTGTTCGGCATCGCTCGCGGGGAGCCGCGCTTCTAGGCCGTTCCGCCAGGGGCCGCAACAGCGGACGTCTCTGGATGGCGGCCGCCTCAGCCCTCGTGCCCGAGTTGCGGCTGCGCGGTCGTGGCGGCGAGCGCCGTCGGCCCACCGCCGCGCGCCGTCCGCGTCCGGCGCAAGCGTTGCAACTGACCGTCCGCCAGAACGCCGATCAGGATCACCGTCCCCATCACGGCGAAGTTGAGCGACGATGGAATGCCGAGCAGGTTGACGAGGTTCTGGAGGATCTGCAGCAGCACGGCACCGAGCGCGATGCCGAGGATCGAGCCCTCGCCGCCGCGCAGCGAGCAGCCGCCCAGGACCGCTGCCGCAATCCCGTAGAGCTCGTAGAAGGTGCCGTGGGAGGCCGGTGAGATCGAGCGCGTGTACAAAGCGAAATAGACCGACGACAGCGCGGCGAGGCCCGAACAGATCACATAGGCCCACACGATGATGGCCCGGGTCGCGATGCCCGAATAACGCGCCGCCTCCTCGTTCTTGCCGACCGCAAAGAGATAGCGGCCGAACACGGACCGGTGGAGCAGGACCGCCATCACGGCCGCGATGATCACGAAGGCGGTGAAGCTGTTGGGAACGCCGTAGACGCGGCCTGTGGTCAGCCATTCGAGCATCGGGAAGGACTGGCCGAAATCGAAACCCGCGGTGCCGTCGTCCGTGTAGTAGCGCGCCACGCCGCGGTAGATCAGCAAGCCGCAGAGCGTCACCACGAACGGCTGCAGCCTGGCCCGCGTGATCAGCATGCCGTGGACCAGGCCGATCCCCACGCCACCCGCGACCACCAGCGCCGTGGCAACGATCCAGTTCAACCCGTAGCCGGACAGGAGCGTGATGTAGACCACGCCGAGCAGCGCGAAGACGGACCCGATCGAGAGGTCGATCCCGCCCGTGATGATCACGAAGCCTTCGCCGATCGAGAACAGCCCGTAGAGCCCGATGAGATTGGCCGTATTGGACAGGTTGACGGGCGAGATGAAGCGGGGGTTCAGCACCGCCACCACCGTCCCGACCACCAGGATGAGAAGGAAAAGACCGAGGTCTTTCTTCAGCATGGCGCCCTCATTGAAGCGTGTTGCCGACCGCGAGATGCAGGATATTGCGTTCGGACAGGCTCTCGCGCCCGAGAACGCCCGTGATCGCGCCCTCGCGCATGACCGCGACCCTGTCGCTGACGCCGATCACCTCTTCCATGTCGCTGGAGATCATCAGAATCGCCACCCCCCGGTCGGCGAGCGCCCGCATCAGGGCGTAGATCTCGGCCTTGGAGCCGACGTCGATGCCCCGCGTCGGCTCGTCGAAGATGATGACGCGCGGCTCCATGCAGAGCCACTTGCCCAGAACCACTTTCTGCTGGTTGCCGCCCGACAGCTCGCCGACGGAGGTTTCCACGCCCGGCGTCTTGATGCGCAGCGCGCGCCGCTGCTCCTCGGCATTGCTCTGCTCGGCCGCGCCGTCGAGCAGGAGGGCGCGGGCGAACCGGCCGAGGCTCGCGATCGAGATGTTGTCCTTGATGGAGTCGTCGAGAATGAGGCCCGACTTCTTCCGGTCCTCCGGGACCAGGTAGATGCCGCGGTCGATCGCGTCGCGGGGGGAGCGCAGCACGATCTCTTCCCCGCTCATCCTCAGGCTGCCACCTGCCGGAGGGTCGATGCCGAACATGACGCGGGCGAGTTCCGTTCGGCCGGCACCGACGAGGCCACCGAGCCCGAGGATCTCGCCGCCGCGAAGTCCGAGGGTGACGGGCCGGGCCGGATAGGCCGGGGTCGACAAGTCGACGAGATCGAGCAGCGGCGCGGTCGGCGCCGCCTTGGGTTCCGTGTAGAGGGCCTTCAGGTCCCGGCCGATCATCAGCCTGATCATCGCGTCGTGCCGGATGGCGGCGCGGTCGAGCGTGCCCACGACGGCGCCGTCGCGCAGCACCACGACCCGGTCGGCGCAGGTTTCGACCTCGTGCAGGCGATGCGAGACGAACACGATGCCGACATTGCTCCGCTTGAGGTCGGCGATGACCCCGAGCAGGCGGTTGGTTTCGGTGATGGTCAGGCTGGAGGTCGGCTCGTCCATGATGATGAGCCTGGCATCGAGCGAGAGCGCCTTCACGATCTCCAGCATCTGGCATTGCGCGATCGACAGGTTCGCCACGCGAGTGTCGGCCGAGAAATCGCAGCCGAGCCGCGCCAGCAGTGGCGTCACCCGGGCATGGAGCGCCTTGCGGTCGATCAGACGAAGCCGGCCGAAACGGCACGGCTCGCGTCCGATGAAGACGTTGGCGGCCGCGTCGAGGTTGTCGAAGAGGTTCAGTTCCTGGTGGACGAAGGCGATACCGGCACCGAGCGACTGGGTCACGCTCAAGGCTGCGTGATCCCGCCCGGCGACCCGGATCGTGCCGGCGCTGGGCGACACCACGCCGCCCAGCACCTTCATCAGCGTGCTCTTGCCCGCACCATTCTCCCCGATGAGGCCCACGACCTCGCCCGCGTCGACCTCGAAGCTGACGTCCTTCAGTGCCTGAACGCCGGGATAGCTCTTGCTGATCGACCGCAGCTGGAGAAAGGCTTCGGGCATCGACCGCCTCCGCGCGGCGGTTCCGGCGAGCCTATTTCTTGCCCTGGCGTTCCTTCAGTTCCACCGCGAAGGCATCGACGTTGCCCTTTTCGATGACCTTGGTCGGAATGATCATAAGGTGGCTCGCCGGGATGAAGGCCTTGTCGCCTTCGATGTATTTGGCCATGTCCTTCATACCCTGGTAGCCCCACTCGTAAGGCTGCTGCACCACGGTTCCCACGATGGTGCCTTCCCTGACGCCGCCGAGCGTCACCTGGTCCTCGTCGAAGCCGATCACCTTGATTTGGCCGAGCTTGCCGGCCTCTTTGAGGGCCTGGTAGATCTGCGGCGTGTTGTAGGAATAGATGCCCACCATGCAGTTGATGCTCGGATCGGCCGTCAGCGTGTCCTCGACGTTGCGCTTGGCCCGGGCCTGGTCGATGTCGTCGGCCCGCACGTCGACGAGCGTGATCTTGGTGCCCGAGACGGCGGCCTTGATGCCCTCGACCCGCTCGCGCGCATTATCGGCGCCGGGCAGGCCCACGAAGCCCATGCACTTGCCCCCGTCGGGCATGGCCTTCTTCATCAGCTCGCCGGCCTGCTTGCCGGCATCGACGTTGCTGGAGCCGATATAGACGATGCGCTTGCTGTTCGGGGCGTCGCTGTCGGTGGTGAACAGCACGGTGCCGGCGCCGATCTTGTTGAGTTCGTCGATCTGCGTCTTGGGGTCGACGGCGCTGACCATGATGCCGCTCGCGCCCGCAGCGATGAGATCGTCCATCAGGCGGTTCTGGATGGCGGCCGAGGATTGTTCGGGATATTTCAGCTGCAGGGTGTAGTTGGGCAGTTCGCCCTGCGCCTTTTTCACGCCGGCTTCCGCGGACTTCCAGAAATCCGAGGCGCCGTTGACGACGAAATACAGCGACTTCTTGTCGGCGGCCTCGGCGGCCGAACACAGGCAGGCCGCAGCCAAGGCCGCGAGGACGATATGGCGCATGATCTCTCCCATACGATCAGGTCCGGTCTAACGCCGGATCGACGGACTATTGCCCACTTGCCGCAGCTTGCCTAGCCATAAGCTCGACCTGCCGGAACATGCGGCTTCGCCCGGTCGCGCCTCAGGCGCTATAAGGCCGGGCTCCTTTTCACGACGGTCCGGCTGTCGTCGGCGCCGGCCAATTCACGGGACCAAGCCATGACGCCTTTCGCAACCTATCCGTCGCTCGCGGGCACGAGTGTTTTCGTCACCGGAGGGGCGTCCGGAATCGGCGAGGTCATGGTGCGCGCCTTTGCCGAGCAGGGCTCCCGGGTCGGCTTCGTCGACATCGACGCGGCAGGGGGCGCGCGCCTGGCCGACGAACTCGGCGCGAGCGTGCACTTCCAGCCCTGCGACCTGCGCGATATCGGTGCCTTGAAGACGGCCTTCGCGGCCTTGAAGGGTGCCGTCGGCCCGGCGGGCGTGCTGTGCAACAATGCGGCGCGCGACGACCGCCACGGCTGGGCCAAGGTGACGCCCGACTATTACGACGAGCGGATCGCCACCAACCTGCGCCACATGTTCTTCGCCATCCAAGCGGTCGCGCCCGACATGATCCAGGCCGGCAAGGGCTCGATCATCAATTTCGGCTCGAACAGCTGGTGGGAAGCGAGCGGCGGCATGCCGGTCTACACCACCGCCAAGGCGGCGGTGCACGGCATGACGCGATCCTTCGCGCGAGACCTCGGGCCGCATCGCATCCGGGTCAACACGGTCGTGCCGGGCTGGGTGATGACGGAACGGCAGAAGCAGCTCTGGGTCACGCCGGACAAGATGGAACGCCAGATGCAGCGGCAATGCCTGCCGGACCCGATCGAGCCCGTCTATCTGGCCCGCATGGCCCTGTTCCTCGCGTCGGACGACGCGGCCATGTGCACGGCCAACAATTACATGGTCGAGGCCGGCTCCATCTGATCGGAGGCCGAGCGGCCGATCCGGCGACGCAGCGTCACTCCGAGGCCGCGTCCGCGATGTAACGCCCGAGTGCGCCTGCGGCGTTGAGCATGTGGGCCCGCATGCGCCGGGCCGCGACGTCACCGTCGCCTTCCGCGACCGCGGCCAGAACGAGCCCGTGCTCGGCATGGGAGGCCGCGATGCGGTCGCCCTGCCGGAATTGCATCCGGCGGAACGCTTCCAGCCGTGAACCGATGGCGAGCGCCTGCTCGGCCATGAAGCCGTTATGGGTGGCACGGTACATGAGTTGGTGGAACGAGCGGTTGAACGCGTCATAGGCGGTGACGTCCCGGGCCTCGACGAGCCGGCGCGAATCGTGGTGCAGATCGTTGATCCGGCTGCGCTCGAGCGGCGTCATCCGATAGGTCGCGAGCCTCACGCACATGGCTTCGACCTCGGCCGTGGTCTCGAACATGTCCATGATGCGTTCGGGCGTGAGCCGCGTCACCACCACGCCGCGACGAGGCCTGAGTTCGACGAGGCCGCTGACCGAGAGCTGACGCAACGCCTCCCGAACGGGCGTGCGAGACGCCCCGAACCGATCGGCCAACTGCTGCTCGTCGAGGTTGGTACCGGCCGAGAGATGGCCCGACGCGATCTCCTCGGTGAGCGCATTGCGGACCCGGTCCGACAGCAGGGTCCTGTCGAGCGCGTCGGCCACCGGATCCCCGCCCGGCCGGCCCGTCACTGCGGCAGGGTGCTGCCCCGGGTCTCGATCGCGAAAGGGATCACAAGGAGACCGATGCCGAAAGCCACCGCGGTCAGGGCCACGGGCGTGCCGAGCGTGCCCATGCCGTGCACCGCGGCGCCGAGCGCGAAGTTCACGCCCGCCCCGATGAAGCGGCCCACCGATGTGCAGAACGCGAAGGCCGTGGCCCGCACCTCCGTCCCGAACAACTCCGGCAGCCACAGGCTGAACAGGGCGAAGTTGGCGCCCGCGAAGCCGAGAAAGAAGAGCAGCGCCATGAAGGTCGGCAGAGCGCGGCCGGCCGGCAAGTAGAAGGCCCAGCCGAAGCACAGCGCGATGAACACCAGCATGCCGGAGAAATAGAGCGCCAGGGTCCAGCGCCGGCCGATCCGTTCGGCCACGACCGGCAGAACCAGGCAGCCGATCACCGTGCCGACCGACAGGATGGCGGTGCCGTAGGAGGCGAAGCGCACCGCCTCGGCCTGCGCGTAGCCGGCGTTCTTGGCCAGCGTGATGATGGCGGTCGGCTCGTAGACGCTCCCGGCCCAGAGCCCGATGATCGCGACGGTGAGCAGGCTCGACATCACGATCGTGCGCTTGCGGTAGACCGCGGAGAAGATCAGCGCGAGAGAGCTCGTCCGTGTCTTGCCGGCCTCGTGGATGCGCTCCCAGCGCTCCGGCTCCTTCACCTTCAAGAGCGTCAGGACCGACACGACGACGGGGAACAGCCCGCACAGGAACATGGCGCGCCAGCCGTAGGAGGCCCCCACCGTGGCATTCAGCGCCGCCGCGACGAAGAAGCCGAAATAATAGCCGCTCTGCAGGTAGCCGGCCCCCATCTTGCGCCGGTCCTCCGGCCAGGCCTCGGCCACGTAGGTGCCGGCCATGGCCCATTCGCCGCCGATGCCGATGCCGGCGAGGAAGCGGAACAGCGCCAGTTCGTAGACATTGCCCGACAGCGCCGCAGCGCCCGTGAAGACCGAATAGATCAGCACCGTCGCGGCGAGTGTCCGGGTCCGGCCGAAGCGGTCGCCGATCGGCCCCCAGATGAAGGAGAAGCCCCAGCCCACGAGGAAGAGGGCAAACAGGATCGATCCCACATAGCCGACGTTGCCGGGTGTCGCTTCGATGCCGGAGCGCGGCAGGAGTTCGGTCATGGCCGGGCCGAGCACCAGGGCGTAGATGACACTGTCCATGCCGTCGAGGAGCCAGCCCGACCAAGCCGCCCAGAAGCCGATGATCTGCTGCCTGTTCAGCGGTGTGCGACGCGGCTGCGTGCCGATCCGGCCCCTGTCTTCGACCGCTTCCGACATCGCGAACCTCCCCCCGGCAGAGCGCATCGGCTGTTTCGCCGTGTTGCGGCGGACGACCTCGGTCCTGCCGACCTGCCCACGTTCCAGCGCCTTACACCGACCAGAATACAGCAAGGCTCGAGGAGCGCAACGCTGTATGCAGGTCTGCGCGATGACTGCATCGCAATATGCGAGCGGCTTGATTTCGACGCGCTCCGGCCTAGTCTCGGTCCTGCCTGGGGCCATGGTCCCGGCTCTTCGGCCCGGCGGGACGGCAGCGATGAGCGAGTGGGACAGGGACAAGACGGCCCGCGAGGTCCGCCTCGTCGCGGGCGGCCGCGTGGCCTCGGGCAAGGTGGTCCATCGCCGGGACGCCGTACGGCTGCTCGACGCCCTGCTGAAACCCGGGGATCGCGTCTGTCTCGAGGGCGACAACCAGAAACAGGCCGACCTCTTGGCCGAGGCGCTGACCCAGGTCGACCGGGCCAAGGTGCATGACCTCCACATGGTGCAATCGGGCATCGTGCTGCCCGAGCATCTCGACATATTCGAGAGCGGCATCGCCAAACGGCTCGACTACGCCTATTCCGGCCCGCAGTCGGCCCGCATCGCCCGTATGCTGTTCGGAGGCCAGATCCAGCTCGGCGCGGTCCACACCTATCTCGAGCTTTTCGCCCGCTACTTCATCGACCTCACGCCCCATGTGGCGCTGATCGCGGCCGTCAGCGCCGACCGGGACGGCAATCTCTATACGGGTCCCAATACCGAGGACACGCCGACCGTGGTCGAGGCCACGACGTTCAAGAACGGCGTCGTGGTGGCCCAGGTCAACGAGATCGTCGACCGCGTGCCGCGGGTCGACATCCCGGGCGACCGGGTGCATTTCGTGGTGGAGGCCGGCAAGCCCTTCTACGTCGAGCCGCTGTTCACCCGCGACCCGGGCGCCATCACCGAAACCCAGATCCTCACGGCCATGCTGGCCATCAAGGGCATCTACCAGCCCTATGGCGTCAAGCGGCTCAACCACGGTATCGGCTTCAACACGGCCGCCATCGAACTGCTGCTGCCGACCTTCGGCACGCGGTTGGGGCTGAAGGGCAGAATCGCGAGCCACTGGGCGTTGAACCCCCATCCGACCCTGATCCCGGCGATCGAATCCGGCTGGGTGGAGCAGATCCATTGCTTCGGCTCGGAGGTCGGCATGGACGACTACATCCGGGCGCGGCCGGACGTGTATTTCACAGGCGCGGACGGCTCGCTGCGCTCGAACCGCGCCTTATGCCAGACGGCCGGGCTCTACGCCTGCGACATGTTCATCGGCTCGACCCTGCAAATCGACCTGGCGGGACATTCGTCCACCGTCACGACCCATCGCGTCGCGGGCTTCGGCGGCGCCCCCAACATGGGCAGCGACGCCCGCGGGCGGCGGCACCCGAGCGAGCCGTGGCTCAAAGCCGGCCGGGAAGCCGATCCCGACAGCCCCGCCCCTCTCCGGCGCGGTCGCAAGCTGGTGGTGCAGATCGGCGAGACGTTCGGCGACAAGAACGTGCCGCTCTTCGTCGAGACGCTCGACGCCCTCCGGCTCGCCGAGAAGCTCGATCTGGAATTGGCACCCGTGATGGTCTATGCCGACGACACGACCCATATCGTGACGGAAGAGGGCGTCGCCAACCTCCTTCTCTGTCGGACCCCGGACGAGCGCGAGCAGGCGATCCGCGGCGTGGCGGGCTACACGGAGATCGGCCGCGGGCGCAATCGCGCGATGGTGCAGAACCTGCGCGAGCGCGGCATCATCCTGCGGCCCGAGGACCTCGGCGTGGACCCCCTCGACGCCGACCGCAGCCTGCTCGCGGCGCGATCCATCAAGGATCTCGTGCATTGGTCGGGCGGGCTCTACGCGCCGCCCTCGCGGTTCCGGAACTGGTGATCGGAGAGACCGATGGAAACCTTGACCTATCGCCACACGGCCAGGAACCGGGCGCCCGGCAGCAAGCCCATGGCGCTCGTCGGCGTGGTGGCGTCGGGGAACCTCGAAGTGCTGGCCGAGCGGGTGCTGCCTGGGACGGACTGCCAGGTCGACATCGCCACGTCGGCAGTGGGATTCGGCGCCGTCTGGGAGGCTGTCGTGGCGGATTTCGTCGAACGGCGCTCGCCCGGCGGGGTAAAGCTGTCGATCAACGACGGAGGCGCGCGGCCCGACACGGTCGCGTTACGGCTAGCCCAGGCGGTGCGGTCGCTGGAGGACGTGTGATGGGCGGACCGCAGGCGGCGACCCACGGCGGAGCGTCCGAAGGCGGGCGCGAGGCCGTCAGCTGGTACGAGGCGACGGCCCGCCAGCGCCTCCGCCTGTTGCTGGACCCCGACAGCTTCCGCGAGTTCATCGGACCCGAACAGCGCGAGACGAGCCCGCACCTGCACGTCTTCGACCTGCCCGAACAATTCGACGACGGTATGGTGGTGGGCGGCGGAACCCTCGAGGGACGGCGCGTGATGGTCGCGGCGCAGGAGGGGCGCTTCATGGGCGGAGCCTTCGGCGAAGTCCACGGCGCCAAGCTGACCGGCCTGCTGCGTGCCGCGCGCGACCTCAGGACCGTGCCGGTCCTCATCCTGTTCGATACGGGTGGCGTGCGGCTGCAGGAGGCCAATGCGGGGGAGCTCGCCATCGCCGAGATCATGCGGGCGCTGATCGAGGCGCGGAGCGCTGGCGTCAAGGTCGTGGGCCTCGTGGGCGGCCGGGCCGGTTGCTTCGGCGGCGGCGGGCTGATCGCCGGGTGCTGTTCGGCGCTCGCCATCTCGGAGCAGGGCCGCGTCGGCGTGTCGGGGCCCGAGGTGATCGAGACCAACCGCGGCGTCGAGGAATTCGACTCCAGGGACCGGGCGCTGGTATGGCGCACGATGGGCGGCAAGAACCGTCGGCTGATCGGCGGCGCCGACGCTTTCGTGGAGGACTCGGTCGACGAGTTCCGACGGGCGGCGCTGAACCTTCTGGCGCTCGCACCGGGCTTCGATCTCGGCGTTTTGAAGAACGAGCAGGCCCGTCTGAGGGACCGCCTCGACCGTTTCGGCGCATGCTCCGACGCCCGCGACATCTGGGCCACCCAAGGCATCAACGACGCGGACAGCGTGCCCGCCATGGCGGCCAGCGACTTCGTCACCCTCGCCGACGCCATCGCGGAGTCGCGCCATGACGCTCGATGAGATCCTGGTCTCCTTGTTCCCGGACGGACACGACGTCGCGCGCGACCACGGATTGCTGACGGGTTCGGGAGTGCTCGCGGGCGGCGGACGCGCCGAGGTCATCGGCATCGCCGGCCGGACGGCGCTCGGCATCGACGAAGCCTTGACCCTGTCGGGGCGGGTCATCGGTGCGCTGGAGCGCGGCGGCGACGGGCCGATCCTGGTGCTGGTCGACAGCGACAGCCAGCGCATGAGCAAGCGCGACGAACTCTTGGGCCTGAACGAATTCCTGGCCCACCTCGCCAAATGCCTGATCCATGCCGACCTCGCGGGCCGGACGACCGTGGGCCTGCTCTACGGCCACACGGCGGCCGGCGCCTTCATCGCGACCGCGCTCGCGACCCGGATCCTGGTGGCCCTGCCCGGGGCGGAACCGAAGGTGATGGACCTTCCGTCCATGTCCAAGGTGACCAAGCTGGCGCTCGAGGTGCTGGAGGAGAAGGCGCGGTCCACGCCGGTCTTCGCCCCGGGCCTCGACAACCTGGCCGAGTGTGGCGGCGTGCTCGCCACCTGGGACGCGACGAAGCCGCTCTCCGACCAGCTCCGCGGCGTGCTTGATGGCAACTCCGACCGTGCCGACCGGCGCGACCGCTGGGGCCAGGAGCGGCAAGGGCGCCCCAAAGCAGCGGGGATCGCGGAACGGGTGCATGCGCTGGCGTTGCGCGCGACCTGAGGATTCCAACGAAAATAATCGCTTCATGCCGCTACGTCACTGCCTCGTGGAACGCCACGAGTCCCGAAGCAGTCATTCCCGTGGGTGCCCTGAGCCGCTGGTCCTCGGACGGCTCGGCCGAACTCCTGGCCATGACGCTCGCACGAGACGCGCGGGAGGTCCGCCCCGATGACCCTTGCCATCCTGTGCTCCGGACAGGGACCGCAGCATCCCGACATGTTCGCGCTCACGGGCGCGGCGCCCGCCGCCGCGGACCTGTTCGATCACGCGGCGGCGGCGTTGCTCGGCGGCCGCGACCCGCGCGCTCTGGTCCGCGCTCAGGACCACGAGGCCCTGCATGTGAACCGGGTCGGCCAGATCCTCTGCACGCTGCAGACCGTGACGGCGGCGGCCGCGGTGCCGGAGATCGTGGCGGGACGTCGGATCGTGGCGGGCTACAGCGTCGGCGAAGTCGGGGCCTGGGCGGTGGCGGGCCTCGTGGCGCCCACCACTGCGCTCGACCTCGCGGCGAAGCGCGCGGACGCCATGGATGCCGCGAGCCCGCCCGGTGATGGCCTGCTGTTCGTCCGCGGCCTCGAGCGGGGCGTGGTGGAGGATCTCTGCGCGCGGCACGGAGCCGCGGTCGCGATCATCAGCCCCGGCCGCGCCTACGTGCTGGGCGGGGCGGGGCGAGACCTCGACCGGCTGGGGGAGGCGGCGCGCGACGCCGGGGCGGAACGGGTGGTCCGGGTCCCGGTTCGTGTGGCGTCCCACACGCCGAAGCTCGCCGCGGCCTCGACCTCGTTCCGGCGGACGCTCGACGATGCGGACGTGGCGCCAGGCGTGCGAGCCGGCATGCGGCTTCTGAGCGGCATCGATGCTGCTCCAGTTCTCGATCGGTCGGGCGGCCTCGACAGGCTGGCCCGGCAGATCTCGCAGACGATCCGCTGGGCCGACTGCCTCGCGGCCTGCGTCGAGGGCGGCGCCGACGCTTTCCTCGAACTCGGCCCCGGCCGGGCGCTGAGCGCGATGGCGACCGCCGCCCACCCTGACCTGCCGGCCCGAAGCCTCGACGACTTCAGGACCCTCCGGGGCGTTCAGGAGTGGCTGGAGCGGGTGGACGCCTGAGGCCGGCAGAGATGGAGGACCGAGGACGGCGGCACAGGATGTTGCTCACCGCTGACCGAGGGCGGCGACCCCGTGACGGCACCCGGAGAGAGCTGCGGCGGCCGGCTGCACCAGACATCTCCGACGTTTGACGTACGTGAAATACGCCGTACCATCGGGGCCGGCTCGCATCGGAGGCATCAGGTTCGCGCATGGCCCGGCCCCAGCTTTTCCCGGTCAAGAAAGTGATCGGTTTCGACCAGCATATGCTGAACGCGGTCGACGAGTGGCGGCGCGGCCGCACGCCGCTTCCCACCATGTCGGACGCGATCCGCCAGATCCTGGCCAAGCACCTGCGGCAGAAAGGCTACCTGCCAAAGCGCGGCGCGGCCGAGTAGACGGGCCAGGACCCTGGCTTTCAGCAGGCTTTTGCCCTATCAGGCCGGCATTCGGCCGGCACAGGCGAGGCTAGACGGCAGCATGACCACGGCCAGCGACGTCGCATCGGGCAAGACCCATGCGGACGAGAATTTTCCGGTGGCGTCACGTCTCATCTCGGCCCGCCACCGCCCCGCCGTCATGGCGTTCTACGACTTCGTTCGCGCCGCCGACGATGTCGCCGACCACCCGGCCCTGACCGAAACCGAGAAGCTCGACCATCTCGACCGGCTGCAGGACTGCCTGCTCGGCCGCCGCGACAGCGAACCGGTGGCGGCGCCGCTCCGCGACGTGCTGCGTGAGCGCAGGCTCTCGTCCCGACACGCGCTCGACCTTCTCGCGGCCTTCCGGCTCGACGTCACCAAGAACCGCACGGCGGACTGGGCCGACCTGCTCCATTACTGTAGCCTCTCGGCCATGCCGGTCGGGCGATACGTGCTCGACGTGCACGGGGAAAGCGAGACCACCTGGCCCGCCTCGGACGCCCTCTGCGCGGCCCTGCAGATCATCAACCACCTCCAGGACTGCGGCAAGGACTACCGCGACCTCGACCGCGTCTATGTGCCGGACGACGCGCTTCGGCGCGCCGGGCTCGGCGTCGAGGCGCTCGGCGCGGCAGAAGCCACGCCGGCCCTGCGGGGGGTCTTGCGCGAGCTTGCCCGGCGCACCGGAGCGCTGCTCGACGACGGTGGGATGTTGCCGCGGCTGGTGTCGGACTTTCGCCTGAGCCTGGAGACCGCCGTCATCATCGCGCTGGCGCGGCGGCTCACCGGGACGCTGCAGGACCATGATCCGCTGAGCGAGCGCGTCCACCATGGCAAGATCGCGTATCTGCGGATCGCCGGCATGGGTGCCGCCGCGGCGGCCTTCGGGCGGCTGTTACGGCCCGCGGCGGCAGCCACTGCCGCGGCCCGGAAAGCGTGAGCGCCATACCGGACAGTGCCGTCGGGGCCGCGCAGGCGGCCGGCAGCTCCTTTTATGCGGGCATGCGGATCCTGCCAAAGGCGCAGCGTGAAGCCATGTACGCGGTCTACGCGTTCTGCCGCGCCGTGGACGATGTGGCCGACGAAGGCGGCACGCGGGCCGAGCGCTCGGCCGGGCTCGAACGCTGGCGCGGCGGCATCGACGCCCTCTACGCCGGGCGGCCGACCCGCGACACCGCGCCGTTGCTCGACCATGTTCGCCGCTATGGCCTCGCGCGAGACGATTTCGTCGCCGTCATCGACGGCATGGCCATGGATGCGGCCGAGGATATCCGGGCGCCAGACGAGGCGAAGATCGACCTCTACTGCGACCGAGTGGCCAGCGCGGTCGGTCGCCTGTCGGTCCGCATCTTCGGCGTGTCGGACCGGAACGGGATCGAACTCGCCCACCACCTTGGCAGAGCCTTGCAGAAGACCAATATCCTGCGCGACATCGATGAGGATGCCGCGATGGGGCGGCTCTACATCTCGCGCGAGAAGCTTGAGGCGGCGGGGATCGCCACGACCGATCCGGACCTCGTGGCGGCTCACCAGGCCCTGCCCCATGCCTGCGCACCGCTCGTGGAGGAGGCCCGCATTCATTTTGCCGAAGCCAAGGCCATCATGGCGCGCGAGCCCCGCAAAGCCACGCGGGCGCCCCGTCTCATGGGCGCGGTCTATGGCGCGGTGCTCGAGGCCATGGCCAAACGCGGCTTCGCCGCCCCGCGGCGGCGCGTGCGAAAACCCAAGCTGAAAGTAATTCTCGCGATCCTCCGGCACGGCTTGTTCTGATGGTCGATACGATTCATGTCGTCGGCGCAGGCCTGGCGGGGCTGGCGGCGGCCCTGAAGCTCGACCACACGCGCCACCGGATCGTGCTGCACGAGGCTGCACGCCATGCCGGCGGACGCTGCCGCTCCTATCACGACGCTACGCTCGGCCAGGTGATCGACAATGGCAACCACCTCGTGTTGTCCGGCAACACGGCGGTGCGGGACTACGTGTCGACCATCGGGGCTGCCGAAAAGCTGGTCGGCCCGCGTGACGCAGCCTTCGACTTCGCCGATCTCGCCACCGGTGCGCGCTGGCAGGTGATCCCCAACGCCGGCCGCCTGCCCTGGTGGATCTTCTCCCGCAAGCGGCGGGTCCCGGGGACGCGCTGGTTCGACTATCTCTCGCTCCGCAAGCTGCTGCGTGCGACCCTCCAGCAGCGCGTCGGCGACCTGATGGCCTGCGAGGGCACTCTCTACGAGCGGCTGTGGCACCCGTTGCTGGTGGCGGCCCTGAACACCGATCCCAAGACCTCCTCCGCGTCGCTCGCGGCCGCCGTGGTCCGCGACACCCTGGCCAAGGGCGGCGCGGCCTGCCGGCCGCTGATCGCCGCCGAGGGCCTGGCCGAAGCCTTCGTCGAACCTGCCCTCGCCACGCTTTCGGCGCGCGGCGTGGAGATGCGCTTCGATCATCGCCTGCGCGGCCTCAAGCTGGATGGCACACGCATCGCGGCCCTCGACTTCGCGGACGATGCCGCCGACGTCGCGCTCGGGCCCGGCGACGGGGTGATCCTGGCGGTCCCGGCCCCGGTGGCCGCGACGCTGGTGCCGGGGCTCACTGTGCCGACCGAGTTCCGCTCCATCGTCAACGCGCATTTCCTGGCCGCCGCGCCGCCCGGCCATCCGCTGATGGTGGGACTGATCAACAGCGCCGCCGAGTGGGTGTTCAGCTTTCCCGGGCGCCTGTCGGTCACGATCAGCGACGCCGACCGCTTTCTCGACACGCCGAAGCAGGACCTCGCCGCGCGCCTGTGGCGGGAGGTGGCGGCCGTGACCGGGCACGATCCCGAGGCCGTGCCGCCCCATCGCATCATCCGCGAGAAACGCGCCACCTTCGCGGCCTCCCCCGAACAGGACGCGCTCCGGCCCGGGCCGGAGACGGCCTGGCGCAACCTGGTGCTGGCCGGCGACTGGACCCAGACCGGCCTCCCCGCCACCATCGAGGGCGCCCTGCGGTCGGGCAATCGGGCGGCCGCGATGGCGTCGCGGTGAGGGAAGCCGATGGTTATCGGGGGCGAAATCCCTGTCGTGGGACTACAGGTAAATCAGCGAGACCACAGGTTCCATGCGCGAACCATCGGTCAGACTGAGCCCTGCGGCAGCGCCGTCCAAGATGCGTAGTCTTCGCTGCCGATCTGATCGAGGCCGAAGGCTGGCTCGATCGGAAAGGTGGTCACCGGCAAGCCGGTTTCCGTGGCGGCGAGTTTCCTCGCCTGGGCATAAGCTCGGCCAAAGATGTCGTCACGCCGCAACTTGAGGCTCTGGTTGCTTGCCAGACAATCCTCGGCATTCAGCCGTTCGCGCAGGATGGTGACCTGGCAGCTTCGGGTCATGCGCTCCGGCTGAAACAGCACCTTCAGTAGACGCGTCGCGATAAGCCGGTAGCTGGATTGCAGACCTGAGGCTTGCGAGCGTCCCAAGCTCTCGATCTCCTCGGTGACGTTATCGACGTCCACATCGGTGAAACGCCCCTCGCGCAGCAATGCCGCTTGGCGACCGGCCCAGCCATACACGTCGTCGGCATAGGAAAACTGCTGCGGCCCTGGCTCGTCCATCGTCGCAACTCGCCTTCGTTTGATGGAACCGACGGTCGGCGTAGATTATACCATGCTCCTGCCGCGCCAACAGGAGCCCACCCGTGACCGACCCAGGAGAACAGGCGCCCGTCGTCCCGTCCCGCCTCGCGGCCGTGGAGGCCCGCATAGCGCGCGCGGTTCGGGACTTCGACCGCGCGCCCGGCACCGTGTCGCTGGTCGCGGTGTCGAAGACCTTCCCGGCCGATGCCATCGCGCCGGCACTTGCGGCCGGCCACCGGGTGTTCGGCGAGAACCGGGTGCAGGAAACCAATGCGAAGTGGCCGGGCCTGCGCGCCGCCTACCCGGATGTCGAACTCCACCTGATCGGACCCCTGCAATCCAACAAGGCGCGCGAGGCCGTCGAACTCTTCGACGTCATCGAGACGGTGGATCGCCCCAGGATCGCCGAAGCGCTGGCGGCCGAAATCGCCCGGGCCGGAAAGGCCGTCAAGCTGTTCATCGAGGTCAACACCGGAGCGGAGCCGCAGAAGGCCGGGGTGTTGCCCGACGAGGCGGATGCTTTCGTGCGGCGTTGTCGCGAGGACCTCGGCCTCGCGGTCGCGGGTTTGATGTGCATCCCGCCGGCCGACCAGCAGGCCTCGCCGCATTTCGCCCTGCTGGCGTCGATCGCGGCCCGCAACGGCGTGGCAGGGCTGTCGATGGGCATGAGCGCCGATTTCGAGCTCGGCATCCAGCTCGGCGCCACCCATGTGCGGGTCGGCAGCGCCATCTTCGGCACCCGGCCTGCGCTGCGCTGAAGCGAAGCGGGCTGCGGGGCTTCACGTCGAGGTCGTGGAACGGGACGCGTCGCTTTTCCGTTCCTTCCGTGCAAGGAGAACGCCATGACCCTCGACAGCGGTGCCGCATCCCAGAGCCGCCAGACCGTGACGGCCTTTTTCGAGTCCCAGGCCGAGGCCGACAAGGCCAGGGCGGACCTCCTCGCCGCGGGCTTCCCCGAGGCGGACATTCACCTGGTCCAGGGTGGTGCCGCCCAGGACGTCGCGGAGCCCCACGAGGACGTCGGGATCTTCCGGGCCTTGCTGAACATCTTCGTGTTCATGCCGGAAAACGACCGCGCCTCCTACGAGGAGGGCCTGCGGCGCGGCGGCGTCGCGCTGGCCGTGCATACGGGACAGGACCGCTACGAGCGCGCCATCGATATCCTGGACCGGGATGGCGCCGTCGACCTCGACGAACGCGAGACCTCGTGGAGGACCGAGGGCTGGTCGCCGACCGGCACCCGCCACACATCGGCCGACACGGCGGCCTTCGAGGCGGCTCAGGGTCACGACGCCCTGGTCAACCCGGACGCCAACCGGGATGTCCGCGAGCGCATCGGCACCGGAACGGCGGACCCCGGTGCGGGCGTCGACCTCGCGCCCCCGTCCGCGGTGTCGCCCGGTCCGGAACGCACCGCCATTCCGGGCGAGGAGTCCCAGTCGGTCGCGTCGCGGCGCGATACTGCGCATGGTCGCTCACGTGTGCGGTCCTATGTCGGCTCGGTGGCCGATATGCCGACGGGGGTGGATCCCTCGATCTGAGGACCAAGAAGCGCAAACACCCGGACCGACGCGCCGTTAACCATGGGCGGCTCGCACGTGCGTTGGTTGAGGGCCGATTAAGCACTTCCGCTCAACTTGCGGAGCATGCGGCCTAGCCTCTCACCCATGATTCTCGTCGCCGCAGCCCTCGGATCCCTGTCCGGCTGCTCGGACTACCACCATCAGGAACGGCCGCCGTGGCGGGCGCAGGCCGAGGAGTCCTGGCTGGCCAAAGGACTGGTCCGTGCATCCTCTTCGGTCCGGCCGTTCCACGAACTCGACGGCCCCGGGATTTGCGGCGCCACGCACCCTTTCAGGGTCACGGCTCTGGATGCGGGCAGCGTGACGTTGAACGCCACGGAGACGCTGGACTGCCCCATGATCGCGGCCCTCGATGGCTGGATCAAGGATGTGGTGCAACCCGCTGCCGAGGCTCGGTTCGGCGAGAAGATCGTGCGCGTCAATTCGATGGGCAGCTATAGCTGCCGCGGCATCAACAACATGAGCGGGGCCAATCTCAGCGAGCATTCCTTCGCAAATGCCATCGACATCGGCGGCTTCGTCCTGGCGAGCGGGCGCGAACTCAATGTCCGAAAAGGGTTCAACGGCTCGGACGAACAGGAGCGAGCCTTCCTGCATGAAGCCCATGCGGGGGCCTGCACGTCTTTTACCACGGTCTTGGGACCGGGCTACAATATCTTTCATTACAACCACTTCCACATGGATCTTGCGCTCCATGGATCGACGTCGCGGGGGCCTCGCCGCTACTGCAAGCCCGTGCCGCAGATGAACCTGCCCGGGCCGCCCGTGAAGGACGGTCTGCCGGATCCGCCGGCCATCGAAGAGGAAATGGACATCGCCCGGGCGCCCCTGCCCGAGCCGGCCTATCGGTCGGGACCGCCCACGCTGCTGGCGAGCGCGCCGCCGCCCCTGCCGGTCGCGACCCATGCAGCCGCCTATGCGCCGCGCCCGATCGGCGAGCCCGAAGACGCGGCGCCGGCCCATATCGCCGCGATCCGGCCCAGGCCCGCGGGGCCGCCGCTCATCAGCTTCGGCGGGTCCGTGGACGACGCGGCGGCTCGTCCGCCGCGAAGGCCGCGTGTCGAGGTGTCCGGACTGGCACCGATCCCCGGCGACGATGCCCCTCGACCTTTCTCATCGCCGCCACGCGGCCCGAAGCCCTCGCGCGTGGTGCCGATGGCAGAGCCGACCGGCGAAGCCGACCCGGAGGCCTTGCCGACGGCCCCGGCCGGACTGTCGCCCCCGGCCGACATCTCGGCCCCGGACCGGGACCTGACGTCCACCGTCAAACGCTGACACCTCGGCGCAACTCATAAGAGTGCTCGCGCGCCGCGCGAGGGTCGGACGACAAGCCGCGACGGGGCTGCGGGCGCGGTGAGGATCGAACAAGGGCCGAGCGCCGGTCGTTGTGTAGCCGGCAAAAACCGGTGGCAGAAACGGCAAGAACCGGTGGCAGTGCTTTGGAGCACTGCCACCGTCGTTTTCGGGGTCACGCCGCCAGGGCGGGATGGGGCTTGTCGACCGCGACTTGGACCGCCACGGGGTGGGTGGCGAGCGTGAGGGCGTGCAGGAAGGCGTAGTGGTAGCTGGCGATCAGGTGGGCCTGATCCTCGCCGTTGATGATCCGGCGCGCTCCCACCGGATCGTCCTTGCCGGTGCCGAAGTAGTGCTTCAGCGCGCGGCCAGTGAACATGCCCCCCATCATGCCGTCGAAGAGCCCGCGCAGAGCGCAGGGCCAAGTCAGCAGGTCGCCGGGCTTCTTGGCACCGAACTTCTTGGCGTTTTTCCTCCCAAGTCGTCTGCACCAGGCCCTCGCCCACCCAGGGCCAGTAGCGCTTGCTGCGCAGGTAGCTTTCGCTGCCGCGCTCGCGGATCGGCTGCATCTCGTACCAGGTCTCGTGGAACGACGTGGCGATCATGTAGGCGAGCCAGCGCAGATCGGTGAGCTTGCGGCGCTCCCACTCGTCGATGATGCGGGTCATCCCCTCGACCTGGCCCTGGGCCAAGCTGCCGCCGAACGGGTGCAGGCGGACGGTGTCGAGAAAGATCTTGTGGTCGATCGTCATGGCGTTTTCCTCGCTTCAAAGCCTCTTCAAAGACCGGTTCAATCGGGGTTCGTCTCGGTCTCGACGGTGGTGGTCCAGCCCCGGTCCGGGATGACGTCGTGGGTCACTTCCACGGCGATCCATTGCGTGGCGTCGATCGGGTCGGGATAGCCGGAACAGGTCGGGTGGGCGCCGGCCACGGCCGCTGGCTCGCCCGGCATGCCGAACAGCCCCGTGCCGGTGAAGCGCTTGTTCTCGTCGGCGACCGCCTTGGCGATGGTCTGCGCATGGGCCTGGTCGGCAGCCGGGTGCGGCAGCCCGTCCTTGGCGCCGCCGCCGCCCTGGTCGGGGCTCGCCTGCTGCTTCAGCCGCCCGGCGTCGCTGTCGAAATAGGTCGACGTGACGCTCTGGTACTGGAAGCGCGGCTCGAGCTCGACGTCGTATTCGTAGCCCGTGACCTTGGGAATGGTGAAGCCGCTGAGCGTCTTGCCACTGACGCTCTGGCCGGCGTTGCGGTCGACCACCACGATCTTGCCGTCCGTCGCCTTGACCACGGCGCCGGCGTCGTTGGCGAGGTCGGTGGCGAAATCCATGTGGCTCTGCTGCCATTGCACCACGTGGCCGCCCGGCACCGGCAGGCCCGCCACCGAGGCCGCCACCTCGACGCCGATGCCGACGGCGCCGAACACGTTCTTGAAAACGTCGCCGAGCGTCTTGTTGCCGTTGTCGGCCGCGAAGTGCTGGCTCGCCACCTGGTGGATCTCGGACTGCTCAAGCGGCCGGCAGATGTAGTGGATCTGCTCGCCGCGCTTGGGGTCGCCGAGGAGGTGAATGCGCTTCAGGTAATACGTCCCGCCGAGCGCGGCCGCGGCGGCCGACCAGCCGATGCTCACGCTGTAGGGCGTGTTCTCGGCCGGCGCCGTCGCATAAGGCGGCTTGTTGGTGAACATGAAGGTGCATTCGTCGCTCTCGTCGACGAGGCGGGTGACGATGCGCACCCCGATCAGCCGCGAGCCCCAGACCGGGATCTGGTTCTGGCCGTCGGCGCCGTTCACGGCGAGGTAGGGGGTGCGATAGGCCATCAGCTCCCCAGCGGCACGAAGGTCGAGGTCGAGACGATCGCGGCGGCCGCCGGCACCTGCAGCACCGTGCGGGGCGCGATGAAGGCACCCTGCAGGGCGAGGCCGGGGTTGGCGGCGAGCAGCGCCTCGACGACGCCACCGCGCTCCCCGCCGTAGATCGCTTTGGCGATATGGTCGAGGCGCTCCGGCCGGCGGCCGACCACATAGGGCTGCAACCCGCTCGCGGCCATCACGGGCCTCCCACGTAGAGGAGGTCGAACTCGACGCTCACCTTGCGGCCCACTCCGTCGAAGGGGTGGAGGTGCGTCTCGTCGACGAAGAGGTTGCGGATCTGCACCTGGCCCAGCATGCGGCCGAGGAAGTTGGCGCGCAGCCGGATGTAATTGACCACCTGCTGGCCCTCGTGGTGCTGCTGGATCAGCGCCAGGGCGTCGAGGCCGCCGATGACGTGCGGATAGGTCAGTGCCTCGAAGCGCGTATGGGCCTCGCCGAGGCCGGTCGGCTGATAGTCCATGCCGGTCCAGGTCGGGGTGCCGGGGACGCGGGCCTCCGACATGGTGCCGATGCGCTGCGGGTTCAGGCCCACCACCTGGAGCACCGCGCTGCCGATCGAGACGAGGGCCTGCATCAGGCGACCCTCCCGATGCCGTGGTTGGCCCTGGCCAGGGTGCGGCGGATCTCGTGGTTGCTCTCGAGCTGGGCGTAATGCGCCGTCTGCACGGGATCGTGGTTGCCGTGGAAGTGCTGGACGACGGAGGGGCCTGATGCGGTAAGCTGCCGTCGAGCGCCGGCGTCCGCCGTGATGTCGCCCGGCTGGGGGCGGACCTTCAGCTTCCCGGGGTCGGCGAAGCGCGGCGAGAGCGGATGCGCCGGCGGCGTGACGCTGCGCCGGGCCCGCGTGGCGCGATCCTCGTCGACCGCGATGGGGCCGTCGCGCGGGGCAAGCCCCGGAGAGGCCTTGCCCGACCCTACGCCGGCCATCATGCGCCGGTAGGACGACGCCGAGGTGCCGTTGGCGTCGACGTTGTCCTGGCCGCGCGACAGCTGAATGGCGCCGCCCACGCCCTTGAGATGCGCGGCCGCGAGCCAGCCCGCGACGTCGGCCTGGCCCATCCCATCCTTGACGACACCGGCCCGCTTGAGCTGGGCATAGTGGCGGTTGGTGTATTCGGCGAACTCCCGGTCCTGCACGCCGCCCTTGTTGGCCTTGAACTCCTCGACGCTGTGGACGTCGCCCTTGCCGGTCCAGGCCGCGGGATCGTTGAGCCCCCGGTTGGTGGTGCCGCGCTTGACGTAGCCGTTCTCGGCCAGGGCGTCGGCGCCCATCTGCCACCGCCCGACGTAGCCGTAGGGGTTGGTGATGCCGTAGCGGTTGCCGCTCTCGCGCTTGCCCAGCACGGCCGCATATTGCCGTGTCCCGTCGTCCGACAGCCCGTCGATGCGGTTGCCCTTGGTCTGGTAGCCGGCGTCGGGAACGGCATCGCGGTCGGGCCGGCCATGTCGGCGCGCATGGGCGCCCGCACCGCCTCCGCCACCATCATGGACGGGTCCATAGCCGCGCCCGTAGCGCACCGAACGGTGGTGGGAGCTGCCGTCTGGATCTTGCCGCCCGCGCGGGCCGTAGCCGCCGCTGTAGCGGAGCGAGCGACGGGGTGCCGCGCCAGCAGCTCCGCCGACGCTGCGGCCGGTGTCTCCGTCTTCCCACGACGCGTTCACGACGCCACCGGTCGCCGCGCCGCCGCTGCCCCGCATGTCGGCCACCTCGCGCAGACCCGCCACGACGCCGGCCTTGGTGCCGGCCTCGATCACGGCTTGCAGCGCCTCGCTGGGCGAACCTCCGGCCGGGCGATCGGCGGACCCGTCGTCGGCCGTGAAGCTGGCGCGGCGCAGCAGCGGGCTCGCGCCGGATCCCCGGTAGCGCATAGGCATGGCGATCAGGCTGTCGTCGTCCGGTGCGGCGGGGGGCGCAGGAGCGGGCGGCGGTGACGGTACATCGGGCCGGGCGGGCCTTTCCCGCAGCGCCTCGGCCGGCGGGGCGTCTGGCGACGTCGGAGCGGCCGAGGGCGGTGGCGCATCGGGCCGGGCGAGCCTCTCCCGCAGGGCCTCGGCCGGCAGGGCTTCCGGCGCTGGCGCCGATGCGGGCGGTGGCGCATCGGGCCGGACTGCCTGCGCCGGCAGGGCTTCGGGCGGTGGCGCCTCGGGGAAGTCGTGCCGGTAAGCACGCTGCTGCTCGCCGAGGTCATCGCTGACCGAGGCCTCGCCGTGCTTCTTCGCCCAGTCCTCGAGCTGGCGGATTGCCTCGGCGCGCCCCAGCCGGTCCTGCTCGCGGGCCGACGTGTCGGACGCCTCGGGCGCCGCCGGGGGCCGCATGCGCTCCATCTCGCGCCGCCGACCGACCTCCGGGTCGGGCGTGCGCTCGGCGTCGTTGCGCCGCGCCACCCCGACCGCGTCGACGCCGCCCTCGACCTGGGCCTTGAACTTCGGGTCAGTGTCGAGCTTCTTCTGATCGTCGGGCGACAGCGCCACGCCCTTGGTGATCTTGTCGACGATCTCGCCGGCCTTCTCCATGGCGTCCATGCGGTCGAGCCAGCCGCCGAAGAACTTGGCGGTGGCCTCGGCGGCCGCGCCGATTGCCGGCGCGAAGCTCTGCCCGACCTTGACCGAGAAGGCGCCGATCGCCGCCGTGGCCTTGTCGATCCGGGCCGACGTGGTCTCGTCGAACACCCGGAACACGCGCTCCACGGCGCCCGAGGTCGCGGCCGTGTCGTTCATGCGGCCGAGGTTCTTGCGGAGCGTGTCGACGTGGTCGGCCATGCGGGCCAGCTTGGCGCCGTCCTCCTCGCCGAACATCCGGGTCAGCACGCTCTCCCGGATCTCCGGGTTTAGCCGCTTGATGTCGCCCAGCATGCGCAGCATGGCGCCCGAGGCGTCGGTCCGGGCGGCGTTGCGCAGCGAATAGGCACCCTCGGGCGCGCCGTCCGGCCCCGTCATGCGGGACAGGCCGAGCTGGAACTGTTCGCCCTGCTGGGGCGCGTGCTGCAGCTTCTCGAGCAGGCCGGTGAACAGCGAGGCGGCACCGCCCGCGTCCATGCCCGATTGCTGCAGCGTGGCCCCATAGGCCGCGAGCTGCTCGGGCCGCATTCCGGCCGTCTGTGCCACCGTGCCGGTCTTCTGCATGAAGTCGAGCGTGCCGGCGCCGCTGGCACCGGTGCGTTCCTGCATGTAGGCGGCGGCGTCGGCCGCGCCCTCGATGCCGCGCTGGTCGAGCTTGAACTGCGAGCCCAGCCGGGTCAGCACGTCGGCCGCTTCCTCGGCCTTGAGGCCGAGCCCGCCGGCCGCCTTGGCGCTGAGATCCATGAAGCGCGGCAGGTCGGCCACCGGGCGGCCGGCCGCGGCCCCCATGGCGGTCAACTTGGCAAGTTCGCCAGAGGCGACGCCGGTCGACCGGCTCGTCGACAGGATCGATGTCTCGAGCGCCTTCACTCCGCCGGCCGGCATGTCGCCGACCGACCGTTTCACCTCGGCCATGGCGGTCTCGAGGTCGATCGCGTCCTTCACGGCGCTGTGCATGGCCTCGTAGGCCTTGAGCGCCCCGTAGCCGACCCCGAGCCCCGCCGCGCCGATCGGCGTCATAGCCGACATGACCAGGCGCTCCATGTGCAGCGGCCTGGCTCCGGCCATCAGTGCGCCGCGCAGGCCGCCACCGCCCGCGCCGTGGCCGCCACCGCCCGCGCCGCCACCGCCCGCGCCGTGGCCGCCGCCACCCTGGCCGCCGCCACCCTGGCCGCGGCCACCGCTGCCGCCGCCGGCCCGCTCGGCCCGGTCCAGCTTTTCGAGGTCGCGGGCCGCCTTGACGGCGCTCGACCCGACATTGTCGAGCTCGCGGCGCGCCTCGACGGCGGCGGTCGACACGGTGGCGATCGCCTCGCCGAGGTGTTTCGGTCCCGCCGCCGTGCCGAGCTTGGCGGCCGAGGCCGCCAGGGCCTCGGTGTGCGCCTTGGCGGCCGCCACCGCGGCACTCCTGTCGGGCGCGCCGGCCGCCGCCCAGTCGGCGGCGCGGACTTTCCCCGCCGCCGCCCCGCCCCGCTCGCGCCAATAGGCGGCCCAGTCCTGCGCGGCGCCGCGGCGCGGGCCCCAGTCGACCTTGCCGGCGGCCGCCAGGCGCTGCGCCGCCCCGTCGGCCGCCGTGGCGATCCCGCGCAGCTCGCCGGTGAGACGCTGGCCAACGGTGGCGGCCCCGGCCAGCCGGTCGCCCGCGGCCGCGAGGCCGGTCAGGCCCGTCTTGGCCATTTCGGCGGCCTTGTGCAGGGCGCCGAGGTCGCGCGCCACCGCCGACACGCCGCCGCCGGCGCCGAGCTTGGCGGCGCCGGCGCGGATCGCCTCGATGTCGCCGACGGCGGCCTTGGCGGAGCCGCCGGCCTCGTAGGCCAGGCGGACGCGAAGGGAGACGTCGAGCGGCTCAGTCATCGTGCGTGTCAGTCATCGGACCGGTACCAGACGCGAAGGAGGTTGCCCCAGCTGTCGTCGTGCATGTCGCGGGCCTCCGCCCACACCGCGACCGTGCGGTGCCAGGGCCAGGCGAGCACGCGGTCGAGCGGCGTCATCGACCCCTGGGCGGCCCGCATCGCATAGGCGAGCCACTGGGCCGGATCGGCCCTCAGCCGGCCTCGCCCCGGAACGACGGGGGCAAAAAATCGTAAGCCGCGTCGACGATCGGCCCGCCGTCCGCGTGCGGCAGCGCCCGCAGCACCTTGGCGGGCAGGCCCGTCATCACGGCGTAGATGTCGAAATATTCGGGCGGCTTGCCGCTGCGCCCCCACTCGCCCGAGATGCGCGCCACCTCGGCCGTGGTGAGCTGGCGCACCGTGACGGCGTCGTGGCGCTCGCCCTCCCAGCGGAACGGATATTTCAGCGGGAAAGCGCGGGCCGGCAGGTCCTCGCCGACGAAGTCGAGCGTGACGGCCTCGTCCCCCGGGTCGAGCCCGGGGGCAGGCTCCGGTCCCGCGGCGCCGCTGTTGTCGAGCTCGTCGACCAGCTCGGCCGGCGGCAGCACCACCTTGGCGAGATCGTCGCGGATCGGCCCCGTGACGGTGCCGCCCAAGGGAACGGCCTCGACCGCGAGGCCGTCGGCGTCGAAGGTGGTTTTGATCGTGTCCATGTCGGGGTCCCCACGGGAACAAGTGCGTCGTCTTAATGCCGGTCAGAGAGGGTCATCGAGCGGTCGAGGCGCTTGTTCCCGTGGGAGCCCGTCAGGCCGCGATCAGCTGGTTGGCGGCCTGGTTGTAGTTCTGGCCGTTGAGGATCAGCGTGTTGGTGTTGAAATCGATCTTGTTGACGATGACGCCGTTGGTGACGTCGGAATAGGTGATGATCGAGCCGATCGTATAGGTGGTCATCTCGGCCCGCTTGCCGGTGACCCGCGGCTGCTGCACCTCCTGCAGCAGGCCGCGCATCCACACGCGGCGACCGACGTCGACCCCCAGCATGATGTCGCGCAGCCGTTCGTAATAGTAGAAGTCGGTCCAGTCGCCCGGCTCCTTGCCGAACAGCCCGCGGATGTCGGAATGGGCGCCCTTCATGGTGACGGGCGCGGTCAACGGCTCGATCTCGAGCGGGATGCCGAGCTGCATCCAGCCGCCGCCGGCCGTGAAGGTCTCGGTCGCCTTGCGCAGGTCGGGAAGCTTGGCGCTCTCCAGCCGCTTGCGGCAGTTGATCTGGGCCACGTACCAGTTGGCCCCCATGATGACGCTGTCGGTCATTGCTGCTGTCCCGGTGTTGGTTCGATGGTGTCAGGCCACGGCCCGGAAGGTCGAGGAGCCGAGCTGGTCGATCGACGACTGGATGGCGGCCGCCAGCACGTCGAAGGCTTCCGGCTCCGGCGTCGAATAGATGCCGAGGTCGGTCAGGTCCGGCGTCTCCTCGAAGCGGAGCTTCAGCCGCAGGCCGCCCTTCTTGAGCAGCGAGTTCGGGTTCAGCCCGCGCGAGAACAGCACCTGGTAGTCGATGATGGCGCCAATGGCCTTGCGCTCGGCGCAGGCCTGGTCGAGCGCCGTGCCGACCAGCGTCACGCTGTGCGGACCGAGGTCGCTCGCCAGATAGGCGCGCAGCGGGCGCAGCATGGCCTTCTCGATGGCGCGGCGCGTGCGGATGCGCTTGACCGAGCGGTAGCCCACGATGGTGGGGTCGGTGGCGGTGGTGTAGGGCGCCCACAGCAGGTTGCCCTCGATCACCGTGCCGACGCCGCGCTGGTTGAGATAGTTGGCGTCGCTCGAGGTGTCGCCGTCGCGGTAGCTGACCCGCTGCGAGGGGCCGAGGCAGCCGATGATCGGCTTGTTCCAAAAGGCCTTGTAGGGGTTGCCGTTGGCCTTGTCGTTGCGGATGATGGCTCCGATCACCGAGGGCGCCAGATCGCGCACCACCTCGCCGCCGAGCTCGAAGACGCCCTGCGGGTACATGGCCAGGATGTTGAGCGAGGTGGCGAAGTCCTGCGCCCAGGTGACGGCGTCCTCGCGGCTCGTGGCCGGCGTCGCCGTCACGCCGAGGCAGTCGATGATGCTCGTGCAGACGCTGTCGATGGCGGCCGCCACGGGGTTCTTCAGCCCGCCGAGGCGCTGGCTGGTGAAGCCGGGCGCCGCGATCAGCCCGGGCTCGAGCTTCAGCTCGTCGAGGCCGTGCAAGAGCGCGAAGACGCCGGTCTTCTGGCCGGGGTCGCCCGCCACCGCCGCGAGCTGGGCGTCGATGGTGCCGGAGGCCGGGATGCGCGACCGCGAGAGCACGACGTCGGTGACGATGCCCTCAAGCAGCATCTGGCTGCAGGCATCCTGGATCTGCCCCGGGCCGAGCATGGCCAGCACGGAGGGACTGTCGAGCGGGATGCGAAACGGCTCGTCGTAGGGGATCTTGGTCTCGTCGGCCGGCGCGATGCCGGGCAGCGGCCCGACCAGCCCCGGGATGGTGCTGTCGCGGGTGTCGATGGAGACGATCTGGTCGCTGAGGCCGGAGAAGACCCTTACGCCGACGAAGTCCGTTGTTGCCGTCATGGGAAGATCCTCAGGGACATTGCGCCACCCTACGGGCGCGCGCGGGATGGGTCGGGGGTGACATGTGTCATGCCGCGAGGCGCGACCGTCACGGCGGGAGGCGTGACCGTCACGGCGTCAGATCTCCGTCGTGTAGACGGCGCCCAGGCAGTGCCTGGCCCACGGGGCCGGCCACGGCAGCCGCGAGGCCCAGCCGCCGCAACGCATGTTCTCGCCGAGGCGCGAGCTGACGGTCTGATAGGCGCGACCGCCCAGGCAGGCATTGACGAAAATGTCGAGGCCGATCAGCACCGCCAGGACGTAGCCGCCGGGCGGGAGGCCGAACGGCACCGGCTGCACCACCGCGACCGCGAGCTTCGGGGCCGGCGCCGTGGTCACAGGATCTGGCTCGCCGCGACGAACATGGCGTCGACGTCGGCGGGGACGAGGCCTTAGGCGGGTTGGCCTTGGCATCCGCGGCGGACAAGGCATCGGCCGCGGTCTTGGCATCCGCGGCGGACTTGGCGTCCGCAGATGCCTTGTCGGCAGTCGCCTTGTCGCTGGCCGCCTTGGCGTCGGCCGCAGCCTGGTCGGCCCTGGCCTTGGCGTCGGCCGCGACTTTCTCGGCCGCGGCGCGCTCGGCCTCGCCCCACGGATCGTCGACCAGCGCCTCGTCGGTCACCAGCGCACCCGAGGACAGCTCGCCGCGCGCCTGGTGCTCGGTCAGCTCGAGCGCCTCGCCACGGCCGACGCGCACCCCCGCGACCTTGGGGCCTGCCAGCTTGCTCACGTAGTAGGTTCGGGTCTTGGCCACGGTCATTCTCCTCATCCCATCTTGGCTTGCAGGTTCTTGGCCTGACCCGTGACGAGCTTCACGGGGATCAATCCGCCCTTGTCGGGGTCACCGACGTCGACCATGCCGCCGCTGTCGGGGACGCGCAGCACGATGGTCTTGTCCTTGATCGTGATGTCCTGATCTTCGGCATAGGCGAGTTTCAGGAAGTCCTTGCCGAAGGTGATCTGGGCCTTGCCGCCGAACTGCAGCACGGCTTCGTCCTTGGACTGGCTCGGCGGCGGGTTGTCCTTGTCGAAGGTGCCCCAATGGGCCATGGAGCCGGTGCCGATCGTCCCCGAGGGGCTGTGCAGCGTCATCTGCTCGCTGTCGGCCGGCACGGCGTGCATCTTCAGCGCGCCGGCGCCGGTGCCCTGCCAGCGCACCGGCGGCGACAGGATGTCCTTGCCGTCGACGGTCTGGCCCAGCACCAGCACCACGGTGCGCTGCTTCATGTCTTGCGAGCCCGGCTTCACCTTGCCGCCGAGGTCGACGAGCCCGACGCGCCTGTCGAGCTGCGCGATCTTCCGATGCAGGCGCCGGATCTCGAAGGCCGCCATGCTCCTCATTCCTCGCCCTCGCCGGTGTCGCGGGCCGTGTGGGCGGTGATCTCGGGCGGCTGCTCGCCGTCGGCGAGTTCGAAGTCGAGGCCCGCCACGCCGAAGATGTCGCCGTCGGGGAAGCCGTCGGACGGCGAGGCCGGCGGCGTCGGGCCGAAGCCGAAGAAGGGCTGGCCCTCCTGCACCAGGCTCTGGGTCCAGGTGACGGCGTAGATGGCCGTCATGTTCTGGTCTGTCTTCAGCGTGAACACCGGCTTCAGCTCGGGCGCCGGGTCCATGGCCGGCACGTCAATGGCGGGCAGGCCCCAGGTGCCGCCGTTGGGGTCGCGCAGGATGCGCAGGATCTGCTGGCCGATGGCGTGGCCGACGATCTCGCGGGGCACCACGCGGGGCGGCGCCTGGCCGGCATCGACCCGGTCCTCGACCACGAGATAGGCGACCCAGTCGACGGCGAGCGCGAAGGTGCCGCCGGCGTCGCCGAGTTCGCGCACGCGGCTGTAGCCGACCGCGATGCCGGGCGCCGCCACCACGGCCTTGGCGACGACATCGTTGATGTCGAGCTTGCCCGGATGGCCCACCACGGCGACGCCCTTGAGCAAGCCTGTAAGGCTTGCCACGATGGCCTGGCGCGTGGCGTCGATGCGGGTGGCCGCGACCATGCCGGCCAAGGTGACGGGCACGATCATGGCCGCCCCAGCCGCTCGAAGTGATCGGTGATGAGCTCGTCGAGCTCGGCGCGGTTCTCGGCCGAGAGGCCGACGAAGGGCCGGGCCGGGATCGTCACGCTCTTGGCGTGGACGCTGCGGTCGCCGACCCGGAACTGCAGCGCCGCGGCGGTCTTCGCCGTGATGACGGCGCCGTCCTGGTGGATGTGGGCGAATTCCCAGGCTGCCCCCCACACCGCCTCTTCGTCGTCCGACGACGACGCCACCGAGGCCAGCAGGTTCTGCCCGCTCTGCAGCAGGATCGAGGTACCGGCGAGGTTGGGTTTCCACGGCGTGCCGTCGGGGGCCGTCTTCTCGTCGGTGATGCGACGCCGCGTCTGGCTTTCGCCCAGCGCCGCGATCTCCTCGAGCAGCGCCGCGCCGCTGAAATCCACCAGCGCGGAAAGGCGGTTCAAGGCCCCTTGAAAGGCCCTTTGGTCGAGCGCGATCGAGACGCCGATTTCCATCACAGCCCCTGGGTGCGGGTGCGGGTGAACAGGCGCTCGTTGCTCTCGAAGATCACCGCGGTGTTGTCGACCACCGCCACGGCCGGATCGACCGAGCTCTGAGCGGCGTCGGGATCGGGGTCGAAGGTGAGCGCGCCGGAACCCTTGGCGATGGCGCGCAGCGCCGCCACGGCGTTGTCGTAGCGGTCCTGCACCCGCTCGCTCGAGCGCGTGAACGACAGCGCCACTTTGTAGAGCGTCATCGCGATGGCGTAGGAGCGCATCAGCGTGAGGCTGTCGGCGTCGAGGCGGGCCAGCTCGTCGCGGCGGTAGCGCTGCACCAGGATGGAGCGGATCTCGGCCGTTACGTCGGGGATCACCGCGTTGATCCGCGCGTCGTCGCGCACACCGGTGGTCTCGTCGGCTGCCAGCACGGTGAGCTCGCGCGGATAGCGGGTCGCGATGTCGTCGAGGGTGGCGTAGGGCGCCAGCGTGACGGCCATTAGCGGCGCCTCCGCCGATCGAAGCTCGCGGCATGCTTCTCGACGAGGCGGATCATGCGGCCGACGGTCGACGCCTCGGCCCCGTCGTCGGCGTCGAGCACGATGTCGAACTCGCTCTCCACCTCGGCCAGCAGGTAGCTCAGGTCGCCGTCGGACAGGCCGAGGTCCTCGCGGAGCCGCGTCGCCGGCGACAGCAACGCCACCTCGGCGCCGAGCTCCTCGGCGATGACGTTTTTGACGCGGGTGGCGACGTCGGACACGGTTGGCTCCAAGCTGCTGAGATCAAGCGGGAGGCGCGGTTGGAGCCGGGCCTCCCGCCGGGGCCGTGACGGCGCGGGTCCGAAGACCCGCACCGCCTCGACCACCGCTGTTCGCCTCGTGTGTTGGTCCTGCCGAACCGTCGGCAGGCACCTCGGCGGGCTTCGGGGTGCATCGTCGCCGTAGCGCCTTCACCACCTCGCGGCTCTCCCTCCCCGCACTGGGGTATTCACGCCGGGAGGGCTGCAGCCCCTCCCGGATGGCTCGGACCGATACGCGCGGGTCGACACCGCAGCCCGGGCAAAGGCCCCTTCATCATCGGCGGGGCATCTCGATTGGAGCGCGGGCATCCTGCCCGCAGTCGGATGGCGGGCAGGATGCCCGCGCTCCGTTCACTTGCCTTTGTGGTGGGGCAGGTCGTCCCAGGGCGTGGCCAGGATGGCGCCGATCGGCACGAGCTCGCTCTGTGCGCCCGGAAGTCGATCGGGAAGGTTTCCCCGGGCGCGTAGCTGCGGCCGTCGCGGCGGACCTGCGCGGCCGCCGTCGCCATGCGCCGGCCCGGCACCGTGTCGGGGTCGAGGCTCGGCCGGCCGAGCGGCAGGATGTCGTCGCGCCCCGAGCGCGTCGCCACAGCGGTCGTGCGGGCGGCCTGGCCGGCGGCCTGCAGGCTGGCGTGATAGGCCGCGAGGCCGTCATGGCCGTCATGGCCGAGGTGCCCGCCCTCGTGCCGGACGGCGTCGACGTCGACCCGCGTGGTGCGGATCGCGGGGCCGTCGACCGCCTGGGCGATCTGGGCGGCGCCGACGCCGGGGCCGGCGACAACGGGGCCGGCGTCGGCCGCCAGGGCCTCGCCCAGCGCCACTGCGGCGGCGCCAAGCCCCTCGACGTGCACGGTCACACCGGCCTCGCTGCGCACCTCCTCGGTCTCGATAGCGGTCTTTGCGGAGGCCGCTTTGTCGCCGCCGGTGGCGGGACCGGCGGCCTTGTCGGTGGTGCGCGATGCCATGTGGTTCCCCTCTCGACGCGACGGCGTCCTACGCGACCGCGTTCTGGATGATGAAGCCGACGTCCGGCGCCACGACCCGTTCCTCGACCTTCTCGCCGGTGCGGACCATGCGGCCGCCCTCGAGGCCGACGTTGCGGTCGTCCCAGGACCCGGCGATGCGGGTGCCGAACTGCGCCGTCCAGCCGAAGGTGACGCCGCCGAGCTCGGCCGGCAGGTCGCTGTCGAGGTAATACATCTCGATCGACTTGCCCCAGACGCGGTTGAGGGTGGCGACCTGGCCACGGCGGGCCGTGTTGACGAAGCCCTCGCCGATCAGGATCTTCTTCAGGCCCTCGCCGGAGAACAGGGCCGTCACCTCCTCGGGCGTGACGATGCCGGAGCCGGTGACGTTGCCCCGGATGGCGTTGACGAGCTTCGGGTGGCTCGACAGGCCGGTCCAGCAGTCGCGGCCCATGACCCAGGTGTTGGGCCGGTAGATCAGGGTCGCGTATTGCGCGGCCTTGAGCACCTTGATGGGGTCGGACGCCGGGTCCGAGAACTGGTCGGAGCCGGAGAGCGCCAGGCGGCGCGCCGGCGCGTAGTTGTTGGGGTCCTGGATCAGCCGGGCGACCCGCACCTCGCGGTCGAGCTGCACCAGCGCCATCAGCCCCATGGTGGACCGCGCCTCGGGGTCATAGGCCGAGACGCCCGAGGCCCGCAGCGCCGCGGCCGCGTTGATGTCCGAATAGGGGATGCCGTCCTCGAGCCCGAAGTCGCGCGTGGCGCCCGACATCTCCTGGCCCGGCATTTCTGCCCCCCGCGCGGGGCTTGGTCAATGAGCGCGCCGGATGATTTCGTGCCTCCCGCGCCGCTCCCCGCGAATGCCAGCGGCTTCTACCTCCCCGTAGCCGCCATCCATGTTCCCCCGCGCATCCGCGCCGTGGACGACGCCTGGGTTCAGACGCTGGCTGCGTCATTCGAAGACAAGGGCATGGACACGCCCATCACGGTGCGCCCGGTCGAGGGTGCCGACGGCCAGGTGAACTACAGCCTGGTGATCGGCGCCCACCGGCTCGCGGCCGCCAAGGTGCTCGATTGGCCGAACATCAGGACCCTCATCCGCCACTTCACGGACGATGAAGCCCGGCTGGCCGAGATCACCGAGAACCTGGAACGGCGCGAGCTGGACAAGCTCGACTTCGGGATCTTCTACATCGAGCGCAAGGAGGTCGAGGAGCGCCTCGGGCTTCGCAACAGCCACGGCGGAGACCGCCGGAGCGGGGCTGGAAAGGGCAAGTCGCAAAATCTTGCGACTTGCCCAGGCCGCTTCACGGCCGAGATCGCCGATAAGATCGGCCGCTCGGAGCGCTCGGTTCAGCTAACCATCCAGACCGTCAAGGCGCTCGACCCCGAGACAATCGAACTGATCCGAGGCACTCGCCTCGCCAACAACGAGAGCAATCTCGTCAAGCTAGGCCGGGAGATGAACCCGATCAAGCGGCGCGCCCTTGCGCAGGCCATGCTCGACGGCGCCCCGACGATCCAGGCGGCCAGGGTCGCCATCGGCGACGAGGACGCCCCCTCGGGCGACCCGCAGATGGTCTATCTGGCGCAGGTCCACACCGCCTGGGCCAAGCTCACGCTCGGCGTCAAGCTCTCCTTCCTGGCCGACATCGACGCCGCCTTCCTGACGATGCCGACCGAGGCCGACGCCAAGGCGGCCCGCCGCGCCCCCGCCAAGGCCGCGCCGGCCCCGGCCAAAGGCCGCCAGTCCCGCAAGGGCGTGCACTGATGGCGGCCCGCCCCTTGTCGCTCAACGAACAGATCGCGGAGGTCGTGCGCGAGAGCGCCCTGCGGGAGAACGTCTATCCGGGCCTGATCGCCCGCGGCAAGCTCAAGCAACGCGAGGCCGATTACTGCATGGACCGGCTGCGCGCCGTGCTCGACACCTTGCTGTGGCTGCGCGGCAACGAGCACCTCATCAAGCATCGGCTGGGAGGCTGACCGTGCGGGCCTGGCTCACCGCCTCCGACATCGCCGCGCTGCGGCTGCCCGGGTTGCCCACAACCAAGCGCGGGGTGCTCGACCTCGCCATCCGCGAGGACTGGGCCGGCCGGGCCGGCGCCGAGGGCGGCGAGATGGTGCGGCAGAGCCGGCGGCGTGGCGGCGGCACCGAATATCACGCCGACCTGCTGCCGGCCGCGGCGCGGGCCGCCCTGGTGGCCCACCAGGTCGCACGGGTCGCCGGCTCCGACCGCCACGCCGCCGCGGCGGCGGCCGAACCCGAGGCGGCGCGGCTGACCGCGCCGGCCGCCGAACACCGCGACGCGCGGCTGGCGGTGCTCAACGCCATCGACAAGTTCAGGCACGACGGCGGGCTATCGGCCACCACGGCCGACGGGCTGTTCGTGGCCCGCTACAACCTCGGCAAGGTCGCGGTCGACGACTGGATCCGTGGGGCGCTGCCGGTGCTGGCCCACCGCTCGGTGGCGCGCTGGCGCGCCCTGGTCAAGGCCGGCACCCTGCACCGCCTGGCGCACGACCCCGGCGCCCGCCGCCGCGGCAAGGGCCTGCTCGAGCGCGACGACGTCCGCACCTTCTGCCTCGGCGCCATGGCCAGGAACCCGCACTATTCGCCGAGCCACCTGCTCGGCCAGCTCAAGGGGCAGTTCCCCGCCATGGTGGTGCCGGCCGAGCGCACGATGCGGCTCGCCATGGCGACCTGGCGCGAACGCTACCGGGTCGAACTCGCCCGGCTGACCAATCCCGACGCCTTCCGCAACAAGTATCGGACGGCCGGCACCAACTCGCACCAGGTCTCGCGCCTCAACGAATTGTGGATGATCGACGCCAGCCCGGCCGACGTCCTCACGAAAGATGGCCGCTACTCGGTCTATGTCTGCATCGACATCTATTCGCGGCGCCTGATGATCTACGTCGCGAAGACGGCGCGCGCCGAGGCCGTCGGTCTCTTGATGCGTCGCGCCATCCTGGCCTGGGGCATGCCGGAGCGGGTCAAGACCGACAACGGCTCCGACTTCAAGGCCAAGCGCACCGTGCGGCTGATGGCGAGCCTCGGGGTCGAAGTCGAGACCTCGACGGCTTTCTCGCCCTGGGAGAAGGGCCACATCGAGCGCGCCATCCGGACGCTGCAGCACGACTGCATGACGATCCTGCCGGGCTTCATCGGCCACTCCGTCGCCGACCGCAAGGTGATCGAGGAGCGGCGCGCCTTCGCCGAGCGGCTCGGCGAGAGCGACGACAACGTGTTCTGCGTCGACCTCACCCCGGCCGAGCTGCAGGGCCACTGCGACGGCTGGGCCGCCGGGCGCTATGCGGCGCGGCCGCACGACGGGCTCTCCGGCGTCACGCCGCAGGCCGCGGCGGCCGGCTATGTCGGCACCATCCGCACCGTCGACGTGCACGCGCTCGACGTGCTGCTGGCGCCGATCGCCGGCGGCGACGGCATCCGCACGGTGCAGAAGACCGGCGTGCGGGTCGGCGGCCGCCACTACCTCACGCCGACCGTGCTGCCCGACACCCGCGTGCTGGTGCGCATGGACCCGGCCGACATGGGCCGCGCCTGGCTCTTCGCCGCCGACGGGGAAGAGTATCTGGGCGAGGCCGTGTGCCCGGAGCTCGCCGGCATCGACCCGGCGGCCTTCGTGGCCGCGACCCGCAAGGCCCATGCCGAGATCCTCCGCCAGGGCACGGCCGGCATCAAGGCCGCCATGAAGAGCCTCACGCACCGCGACGTCGCCGACATGCTGCTGCGCCAGGGCGCCATCGATGCCGGCGTGCTGGTCGAGTTCCCGCGCGCCGCGGTGCCCCACACCACGCCGGCGCTCGCCGCGGCCGCCGAGGCAGCAGCGGCGGCCGACGGGGCGGACCGCGCCATCGACGACCAGGTGGCGCCTGCCGCGCCTCCCGCCAACGACGTCGCCGAGCCCACGCCGTCCAACGTGCAGCGGCTGCGCACGGTCGAGACCGCTCAGCAGCGCTACCGCCGCGCCCGCGACCTCGAGACCGCCATGGCGGCCGGGGCTGCCGTGGAGGCCGAGGAGGCGCGCTGGCTCGGCGGCTACCAGCTCGGCTCGGAATACCGCGGCATGCGCGCCGCCTACGAGGATTTCGGGGAGGCGGCGCTCCGCTGACGGCGGGCCGCGAGCCCTGAAACGCGAAGAAGCCCCGGGTGGAGCCGGGGCTTCGAACAAGGATCAACAGTAACGAGGCCATCAATGACGACGCCTGCACCATCCGTCAAGTCGTCCGGCACCCTCGCCGGGCTGAAGAACGTCTTGAATTGCTACAACCTGGTTAACCGGCTGATCGACCGCCCCTCGGGCGTGCCGGGGCTCGGCGTGATGCACGGCGAGAGCGGCATCGGCAAGAGCTACGCCACCATCTACGCCCAGAACAAGACCCGGGCCATCCGGGTCGAGGTCGGCGAGAGCTGGACCAAGGCGGTGTTCCTCAAAGCCGTGCTGCGCGAGGGCGGCGTGCCCGACCCGCGCGGCACCGTGGCGAGCCTCGCCGAGCAGGCCATCATGCTGCTCGGCGACGACCCGCGCCGGCCGCTGATCATCGACGAGGCCGACAAGCTCGTCGACAAGAAGATGATCGAGCTCGTGCGCGAGCTCCACGAGCACAGCCAGGTGCCGATCCTGATGGTCGGCGAGGAGCAGCTGCCGAAGAAGCTGATGGCGATCGAGCGCGTGCACAACCGCGTGCTCGACTGGCTGCCGGCCGCCCGCTGCGACCTCGAGGACTGCCGCAAGCTCGCGGCGATCTTCCTGCCCGCCGTGGCGATCGACGACGCGCTGCTCGACCACGTGCGCCAGGAGGGCGACGGCCGCGCCCGCCGCGTGGTGGTGACGCTGACCAATATGGCCGACTGGGCCCGCAACCGCGGCTGCAAGGCGCTCGACCGCTCGACCTATGACGGCAAGGTCTTCACCGGCCGCCCGCCGGTGCGGCGCGACCTGCCGGTGCAGCTGCTCAAGATCGCCGGAGGTGCCGCATGAACCGGCCCTTCGCCCCGTCGCTCGCCAAGCCGCTGCCGCGCGGCCCCGAGCACTACTGGCGGCTGATGCAGGCGGCCGGCGCCCGCGGCTTCCTGGTCGGCGAGCTCGTCGGGCAGTGCAACGGCCGCAGCTACCGCACGCTGCACCTCTACGTGCTGGCCCTGCGCGACATTGGCGCCGTGATCGAGGCGGCGCGCCAGCCGGCCCGCCAGCCCGGCGCCCACGACGCCATCCGCTACGTCGTGGCGAGGGCGCTGCGCTCCGCCCCGGTGATCCGGCGCGAAAGCTACACCGGCCGGCGCGGCCGCGTGCAGGAACAGCTGTGGACCGCCATGCGGGCGCTGCCGCAGTTCAGCGTCGCCGAGCTCGCGGCCGTGGCCTCGACCGAGGAGGTCGCGGTCAAGCCGATGGTGGCGAGCCGATACGTCAAGCGGCTCTTCCGCGCCGGCCTGCTGCTGGCGGTGGTGCGGCCCGACAAGAGCAGCCCGGGCCGCGCGCCCGGCGCCCGCGCCGGCATCTACCGGCTGCGGCCGAGCGCGAACCGCGGCCCGCGCCCGCCGGCCGTCATCGGCGACCGCGTCTACGACTTCAACGCTGGAATGTTCGTGGGAGGCTCCATCGATGGCAGCGACGTGCAGGTCGACGAGGTCGCGGCATGACGGCCCCCGTTAACGTTACCGGCCGGGCCGCCGCCATCGCGGCCACGGCCTGGGGCGGCGCCGGCTGCGCCGGCGGAGGTCCGCCCGATTGGGTGGCGGCGCTGGCGGCCGAGGTGGAGCGCACCAGCGGCGTGCGGGTGGCGGCCCGCATCTCCTATTCGGGCGCCGTGGTCAGCCAGGTGCTGCGCCGGAGCTACGCCGGCGACATGGCGCGGGTCGAGGCCGCGGTGCGCGGTGCGCTCATGGGCGAGACCGTCGACTGCCCGGTGCTCTCCGAGATCGGCCGCGACCGCTGCCTGCGCGAGCAGGACATGCCGCGCGCCACGACCTCGGCGGTGCGCACTCGCCTCTACCACGCCTGCCGGTCGGGCTGCCCGCACTCGCGCATACCCGGGTCGAGCCCGAGCAGGGGGGTCGAGGATGTCGCTTAGCACCAGGCTGCACCTGCTGATGTCGGTGTTCGACGCCTTCACGGACGGCACCAGCGAGATCACGGTCGAGGGCGCGGTCGCCTTCGCGGAGACGCTGCGCCGGGCCGCCGCCGAGGCCGAGGAACTCGAAGCCGGGCTCCGGATGCTCACCGCGCGCGAGCCTTCCTGGCCCGGGACCGCCGCCACCCTGGACGGCGTGTCGGGCGGCAGGGTGGTGATCCTGCCGACCTACAAGACCCTGATGGCTCACGGCCTGGCGAACGACGGCCTCGCGCCCGACCGCCGCTTCGGCGAAGACGAGGGAGGCGCGGCGTGACCGAACCGAACCTCATCATCGCGACCCGCATGACCGTGAAAGGCATGGCGCGGCGCAGCCAGTTGTCGCCCGGCGCGCTGCTGATCAACGTCCACCGGCCGGCGCTGGCCCGCGACGGCACGGTGGTGATCACCACCCGCGCGCTGCTGATCTACATCGCGGCCTATGCGGGACGCCCCGGCCACATCCTGTCCGACGCCGAGGTGGCGGACCTGCTCTACGGCCACGATCCGGACGGCGGGCCGATCGACGTCCGCAACCTCCTCAGGGTCAACGGCGTGGATGCGGGGCCGATCCTGGCGCTGCTGGGGCTGCGGCTCGACCGCCATTGCGGCCGCGGCAGTGCCCTGCGCAGCGCCGCGTCGCCCCGGCACGTGGAGGCCGCCTGATGCCGCACCTCCCGCTCGCGGCCGTCGAGCCCTGGCCGGCCGCCGTGCTCACCGTCCTGGCGCTCGTCTGCGCCGCCTTCTCGCTCGCCGCGATGGCGGCGACGCCCTCCCGCCCCAAACCCTCCAACCGCAAGGATCCGTCATGACGCGCGTCTTCAAACCGGCCGACCTCGGCGAAGAGCAAGCCTTCCTGGCCAGCCATTGCAACCGCTGCACGGGGTGCTTCGGGCGCCCCTGCGACATCCTCGAAGCGGTCCGCATCAACGACGAGACCGACCCGGACTATCCGTCCGAATGGCGGCGCGACGACACCGGCCGGCCCACCTGCACGGCCTTCGCGCCCCTCGGCCTGGGCCTTCCTGACGACGCACCCGCGGCACCGGCGCCGATCGCGCCACAGGCCGCCACAGCCAGCGCGATGCCGCCGGCCGCGGCCGCCGCGGACCTCGGCCTCGACATCACCGCGATCTTCGCGAGCTCGACGGGCCGCGGTGTGATCGACGCCATCCGGCTGCGCCGCAACAAGCGCTCGTGGACGGTGCCCTACGCCCAGGTGGCGGAGCTCTTCGATGGGCCGGACGTGGCGACGCTGCGCCAGCAGCTCGACGTCCCCGAGCCGGCCCAGGCCCGGGTCCACCGCGGCAAGCTGCACGTCACCATCACGACCCGCTCCTCGCGCGACGCCTCCAGCGTGTCGTCGTCGGTGCGCCTCAAGCTCGCCGGGAGGCGCGGATGAGCACGGCCGGGCAGATCAAGACCATCCACGTCCTCAAGGGCCAGGCCGGCCTCGACGACGACGACTATCGGGCGCTGCTGCTGCGCCGCGGCGTGCGCAGCTCGAAGGACCTCTCCGACGAGGCCGCGATCGGGCTGATCGACGATCTGCGCCGCCTGCCGGGCACGCGGGCGCCGGCGAGCCGCGCCACTGGGCGCTTCGCGCCGACCCTGCAGGCGCTGTGGATCACGGCCTTCAACCTCGCGCTCGTGCGCAGCCGCGACGACCGCGCCATGATGCGCTTCGTCGAACGGCAGACCGGCCTCGTGCACACGCGCTTCCTGGTCGACGCGGTCGACGCGGGAAAGGCCATCGAGGGCCTCAAGGCCTGGATCGCCCGCGACGGAGGCGTCGCCTGGCCCAAGGGCGGCCTCGACGTCGAGCGCAAGGAGGCGGTGGTCAAGGCCATCGCGCGCCGCCTCGCCGAGCACGGCGCCCTCGAACCACCGCATCCGGGCGGAGGAGGCTTGGGGCCACAGCCTGCGCAGCAGGATGGGGAAGCCTCCGCAGGGGGAGACGTGTGGCCCGTCGCCGTGCAGCGCTACGCGTGGAGCCTGGGCCTGCCGCAGGACATGACGCTCTACAGCGGCCGCGAATGGGACCGGCTCGCCAACGCGCTCGGCGCCGAGCTGCGGGTCCGCAAGGCCCGGAAGGCCCGCAAGGCAGTAACCGCCGGGAGGGCCGCGGCATGATCATGAGCGAGGGATATTGCCTCGGCCTGCTGGCCGAGGAGAGCGGCGAGGTGCAGCAGCTCGTCGGCAAGGCGTTCCGCTTCGGGCTCGACACGCCCGGCCGATTGGGTGCGGACGGCAAGGTGACGGGCGAGACCCCGCGCACGCTGCTGCCCGGCGAGATGGGGGACCTGCAGGCCGCGATCCTCTTCGCGATCCACCACGGCCTCGTCTCGGGAGAGGCCGTGGCCGCAGCCTGCAACGCCAAGCTGGCGCGGCTGCTCGACCCGGCATCGCGTGACAATCTCGGACGGCGGCTCGCCCCGCAGCGCGACGACGACGGGAGCGATGCGCCATGACGCTGCAGCTGCACGGCGCCGCACGGCCCCGCATGTCCATGCTGGGCATGAGCGAGGCCAGGAAGCGGATCGTCCAGGCCGGGCTGGATTTCGCCGAGGGGCGCCGACGCGCCGCGGCGCAGCAGGCCGCCGCGCAGGCGGAGCGCGAAGGCCAGACGCGGGCCGAGGCCGAGCGGCAGCGGGCGGCCTGGGAGGCGCGCGTTGGCGAGGCGGTGCGCGAGCTGCGGCGCCTGGCGACCGAGCGGGCCGCCGCCGGCCAGCCGATCCCGCGGAAGCCCGGCTTCGCCTGGTCGGCCATCCTCGACGAGGTCTGCGCCCAGCACGGGGTGCCCCACGCGCTGGTGCTGTCGGTCGCACGGACGGCGCCGATCATCGCGGCCCGCCACGAGGTGATGTATCGGCTCGCGGCCGAGACCGCGATGTCGCTGCCGCAGATCGGCCGCAAGCTCGGCCGCGACCACACCAGCGTGCTGCACGGCATCCGGGTTCACGCCCGCCGCCGCGGCCTGCCGCTACCGCGCCGCCCTTCCACCATCAACCCGGAGGTCTGACCATGGCGACCGACGACAAGCTCGTGCCGATCGCCTGCCGGGTCCCGCCCATCGTGGCGACCCGTCTCAACCAGCTGGCGGTCGGCGCCAAGATGGCCACCTCGACCTATGCGGCCCAGCTGCTGATCGCGGCCTATTCGGCCCGCGTGAAGCCGCCCACCGGCGACCGCGACCTCGACGCCTCCGTGAGCCGCGTGGCGATCCTGTGGGCCGACAAGCGCAACACGGCCGCGATCGCGGCGGCGGTCGGCTTGAGCGAACCGACCGTGGTGCGCATCCTCGACGCCTGGCGCACCGAGGTCAGCCTGAAAGGGGCGGCGTGATGGTGGCCTACGACTTCCGGCCGATGTTCGTCGGGTCAATCCGATCCGGCAACAAGCGCCAGACGATCCGGTCGAACCGGCGCCGGCATGCCCGGCCGGGCGAGCCGATGCAGCTCTACACCGGCATGCGGACCAAGGCCTGCGCGAAAGTCATCGACGATCCCCTCTGCGAGCAGCTCGCCGAGGTCCACCTCGACCTGCGCTGCCTCGAAGGGACGCCCGACGTCCTGACCAGCAACGCGGAAGTCTTGCCGCTGCTCGATGGCGTCGACTTTCGTCTCAACAATATCCCGATCCTGGGCGCGTTCCGCGACTGGGCGGCGGCCGACGACGGCTTCTACCGGCGCGGCTCCTTCACGGCCTCGGGCGAGATCATGGAGCCCTTCGTGGCCATGATGATCTTCTGGATGGAGCATCACGGCCCAGTGCTGTTCGAGGGCGTGCTGCTCCAATGGCAGGCCAATCCCGAAAGGACAGTGCAATGAAAGCGACCGAGTTCCTGCGCAACTTCACCCGCCTCGGCATGTACCCGGACTGGGTGAACACGGCCGAGGTCCGCTTCCTCGTCAAGGACGTCGAGGTCCGCGTCGACCTCGTCCGGGTCGACATCGCCGATCCCCTGACCTGGACGGTGGAGCTCGGCAACGACCCCGCGACCGCCGGCCACGTGCTCACCCGCGACGAAGCCGACGCCGCCTTCGCGGACCGCACCGTCGAGGGGGAGGCTCCGTGAGCGCTCGCCGCGAGGCCCTGAAGGCCAAGATCGCCGCGCTCCGCGCCAAGACCACCGGCGCCGGATGCACTGAAGCCGAGGCCATATCGGCCGCCGCGCTGGCGGCCGAGCTGATGAGCAAGCACGGCCTAGACGAGGCCGACCTGGTGATGACCGAGGCCTGGGCGGCCGAGAAGACGATGGGCCAGTCCTGGCGGGCCGATCTCGTCGGAACCATCACGCTCTGCACCAACACAGCCGGGATGCTCACCGAGCGCGGCTGGTGCTTCATCGGCCAGGAGCCCGGCCCCGACATCGCCGTCTACCTGCGCGACGTGACCTTCCGGGCCGTCGAAGGCGAGTGCCAGGCCTTCAAAGTGAGCACCTTCTACCGGCGCCGTCGCGGGCTCCGCAACAAGCGGGCGGCGGCGGCCGACTTCCGCACCGGCCTGATCGCCACGCTGCGGCGTCGACTGCTCGTCACCTTCGGACCCAGCCGCGACGAGGCCGCCAGGGCGCGGGCCGTGGAAGCGCGCGAGCGCCTGCACGGCAAGGGCCGGGAACTCGAAGCCAAGCGCCGCGAAGTGGCCTATAGCGACGCCTATTTCGATGGCCAGCGCGCCGGCCGCGACATCGCACTGAACCATGGTGTTGGCGGCCAGGCGCAGCCGCGGCAACTCGGGAAGGCGTCCTGACCGATGCCGCCTGCCGACCGCGCCGAGAGCTTCGACGGGCTTCCGCCCGTGCTGCGCGAGATCGCCGAGGTGGCGGGGCTCGAGGCCGCGCTGGCGCTCGCCCGGCAGTACGGCGGGCTCGAGGTCGCGATCCCGCGACGGGCCAGCTACGACCATTGGCTGGCCCGTTGCGTCGGAGCGAAGCCGGCCGCGCAGATCTGCGACCACTTCCGCGTGGTCGACGCCGACGGCCACGCCATCGGCAACTTCCGCCTCTACATCCCGCAGGCCGGGACCGGCGCCGCCGCCCAGGCCCGCCAGCAACTTGTCGCCGACCTCGAAGCCGGGCAGCTTAGCCTGCGGGCCGCCGCCCGCCGCGCCGGCCTGACCGAGCGCACCGCCCGCCGCATCCGCGGCAAGGTGCGCGACGAGCGCCAGGGCAGCCTTTTCGCAGGCCCGCGCGATCCGGCGTGACGGTCACACCTGTCGTGACACGTGTCACCCCCGAAAAACCGACCCGCACGCCCCACAGTCACCCGACCGAATTCCGGGATTTCCCGGGACGGAACCGGAGGTGAACCGATGACCCTCCGCCACCTCGGCAGGGCTTTCTCCGCCATCTGGCGGGTCCTGCTGACCATCCAGCAGGGTGTGCAAACCATCATGAGCCAACTCGACGACCTCAAGGCGGCCGACGCCGCCGAAGCCTCCGCCGTTCTCGCCGCCCTCGGCGAGATCAAATCCATGTCGGCGCAGCACGCGACCGACCTCGAGCGACTGTCCGCCCTCGCCAGCGCCGGCAACGACGTCGGACCGATGGTGGCCAGCATGCAGTCCCGCGCCACGGCGCTGAACGACGCCGTCGCGGCCCTGCACACCACGGTAGCGGCCGCGGCTGCTCCGGCTGCCGATCCCGCGCCCGCCGCCACCACCGGCACCGCCGCAAGCGGCACCGCCGCAAGCGGCACCGCCGCGAGCTGACCGTCACGTCCGCATCCGGGACGGGCGCGTCGTGCCCGTCCCTCCTGTTCCCCCCGCGAGGTTCCGTCCCATGAAGGGTCCCGTCCCGTTCGTCATCGTCACCCTGGCCGTGCTGCTCGGCGCGGCCGTGCTGTTCGGCCTCCACCTGATCCAGGCAGGGGCGCTCGTTACCACCTGGGCACTGGTCGGCCTTGTGCTCGCCGTGATGATCCTGGTGGATTGCCGGCGGCCGGGGTCGTGGCTCGCGCTGCTGCTCGGCGCCGGTCTCGCCCTGCTGGCCGCCCCCGCGGCCTTTGCCCAGGCCATCGCGGCGCCGGCCGGCGACGCCGGCTTCTGGGGCGGCATCAACGGCGCCATCGCGCCGGCGGCCGCCACCGTGGTGGCGGCCGCGGTCGCCTGGATCGCCAAGGAGGTCCGGGCCTATACCAAGGTCAGGGTGACGTCGGAACTCGAGGCGCAGGTCCGGCAGACGGCGCTGACCGGCGTCTACAAGGGCTTCCACGACCTCGAGGTCGCGGTCGACGACCGCATCACGCCGGCCAGGCGGCTGCAGATCATCGCCAAGGGCGTCAGCTGGACGATGGAGCGCATGCCCGGCCCGGCCGGCGCCCTGGCCCGGCTCGGCTTCGGGCAGAGCGTGGTCGAGGGCATCGTGATCAAGATGCTGGGCCATGTCCTCAGCGCCAATCCGGTGCTCGACCTCGGCGAGGCGTCGTTCTCGGGCAATCCCGGCGAGACGCCGGCGCTCGACCATGCGGCCGGGCCGGCGCGCGGCGGGCGCTGAGGCCGTGCCGATGCGCCGCCTGTCGGCCGCCGTGTCGCCGCTGCTCGCCGGCGTCGACTGGGCCTTCTCGCCCCCGGTACCCGGCATCGACCTGTTGCTCGGCGCCGTGGCGGGCTGCTGGTTCTCGATGATGACGCTGCGGCCGGCTGTGTTCGACCAGGGCAGCTTCACCGGCCTGCAATGGGCGCCGGATGCCGTGTGGATCGTCTTCGGCGGCACCATCGTGCTGCTGCACCTGGCCGGGCTGTTCGCCCCCGACCTCATCAAGCTGCGGGCCGCCGCCTGCCTCTTGTCGGCCTGGTACTGGCTTTGCGTCTCTATCTCGCTGTCGCGCGACGGCATCGTGCCGGGCACCTGGACCTATGGGCTGATCGGCCTCATGGCGCTGACCGGCGCCATCTACGTGAGCGGGCGCGCGCTCCGGCTCGGCTGACCGATGGCGACCGGCGACATCCCGGGCCTCGGCCCCCTGCTCGACATCCTGCAGCACTCCGGCCCCACCGGCGCCATCCTGGCGGGCGCCATCGTCGGGGTGACGCTCGCCCTCATCCTGCTGGCCCATTTCAAGGGGCTGTGGGGGACGCTGAGCACCGAGGCCCGGCAGGCGCAGTTCCAGCTGCAGTGCCTGGCCTTGATCGCCGACCTCAGGGCCACGGAAGCGGCGCTGCGCAAGAGGCTGGAAGACGAGAGCCTCAACCGCGGCCGGCTGCAGGACGAGATGGAGCAGGACCGGGTGCAGCTCGCGCTGCTGCGCGGCCAGCGCCAGCGGCTGATTGCCATGCTGCGCCAGGTGGTGGCGGCGCTGCCGGAGCCGGCCGCGCGGCGGTCCCGGCTCACCACGGAGGGGGAGCGATGACGGATTTTCAGACCGCCATGGCCGTGCTGGGCGGCATCGTGGGGCTGTTCGGGCTCGCCTTCGTGGTGCAGTTGCGCCGGCCGGTGGCGGTGCCCGCCGCTGCGCCGGGATCGGGCGACCACCGGACCGACCGCGAGAGCACCGACGCTATCGGCGCCGACGTCCTGCAGCTCAAAGTGGACGTGAAGGGCACGGCCGACCGCGTCAGGGAGGTCGAGCATTCCGTGGCGCAGATCAGGACCATGATGGCGGCCCTGCCCAGCAAGGACAGCGTGAACAAGCTCGAGGTCCAGGTCACCGAGCTGAAGGGCGACATGAAACTGATCGCCACGACCACGACCGCCACGGGCCGGAGCGTGGAGCGCATCCTAGATCACCTGATCAACAAGGATCCGACATGAGCTTCACCGCCCACCTCGACAAGGACGCCCGCCTGCGCATCCTGCAGGCACTGGCCAAACAGACCGACGGCCGCCTCAGTGACCGCATGCTGGTCGAGGAGCTCGACAACTGGGGCCATCGCCGGGCGCTGGACCCGGTGCGGACCCAGATGCGCGCCCTGGTGGCGCTCGGCGCCGTGGCGCTCGTGGTCGACACCGATGCCGTGATGGTGGCCGAGCTGACCCGCGCCGGCCAGGACCACGTCACGCGCCGCGTCTTCGTCGACGGCGTGCGGCGCCCCGAGCCGGGCGAGTGAGCGACGAGGCCGATCGGCGGGAGCCGCGCGCCGCCGGTGTTCCGAGCGGCGCCGACCGGGAGAAGCGTGCCGGCCGCGGCCGGCTGTCCTCGCTCGACCTGTTGCCCGAGGAGGCCCAGGAGGACGTGGCCTGGGCGCGCGTCGAACTGTCGAAGCGCGACAAGACGCAAGGCGACATCCTGCACGAGTTCAACGGACGCCTCGTCGACAAGGGGCTGGAACCCGTGTCGAAATCGGCCTTCAACCGCGCGTCCGTCCGCCTCGCCGCCATGTCGCACCGGCTTGCCGAGGCGCGGGCCATCTTCGAGGGCGTGGCACCGCAGTTCACGGCCGACAAGGTCGACCAGCAGACCGTGGTGCTGGGCGAGTTCATCAAGCTGCTGATCTTCGAGATCGTGCAGAACGACGGCGCCGAGATCGGCACCAAGGGCGCCATGGAGCTGGCCAGCGCCCACCTGGCGGTGATCCGCAGCCAGGCCGTCTCGGCCGACCGCCGCCGCAAGCTCGAGACCGAATTCGCGGAAAAGGCCGGCAAGGCGATCGACCAGGTGGCCAAGGCCAAGGGGCTCTCCGACGAGGTCCGCCAGGATCTGCGCCGCGACCTGTTCGGCGTGGCTGCGCCCGGCAAGGGGCGTGTTTAGATGGGGCGCGACATCGGGCGCGCCGATTGGGCCGAGCAGCGCCGTCTGCAGGGCCGCGCCACCTCGGACGACTGGGCCACCACCGACCTGCTGCTGCGCTATCAGCGCGAGATGGAATGGAGCTGCGAGGCCAACGACGTGGTCGTGGTCGAGAAGAGCCGGCGCACCGGCGCCACCTTCGGGGCGGCGGCTTCCGCCGTGCTGCGCTCCTCGGGGCGACGCGGCGAGGGCGGCATGGACACGCTCTACATGGGCACCAGCGCCGACATGGCGAAGGAGTTCGTCGACGCTTGTGCCTTCTGGGCACGCGCCTTCGAGAAGGTGGTGAAAAGCGTCGGCGAGACGCTGTTCGACGACGGTTCCGAGGACGGCATCAAGGCAACGGCGATCGACTTCGGCGACTTCTCCATCGTGGCGCTGTCGTCGAAGCCGCGTAGCTTGCGCGGTCGCCAGGGCTTCGCGGTGCTCGACGAGGCGGCCTTCGTCGACAATCTGAAGGCCCTGCTGCAAGCCGCCCTGGCGTTCCTGATCTGGGGCGGCAAGGTGTTGATCATCTCGACCCACAATGGCGCCGCCAACGCCTTCGCGGAGCTCGTCAACGACGTGCGCTCCGGCCGGCTGCCCTACGGCCTGGTGCGCTTCGACCTCGACCAGGCGCTCGAGGATGGGCTCTACGAGCGCATCTGCCTGGTCGGCAAGCACGAGTGGTCGGCCGAAGGCGAGGCGGAGTGGCGCGAGACGCTGATCGCCCGCTACGGCGACGGCGCCGACGAGGAGCTCTATTGCGTGCCGTCCTCCGGCGGCGGCGTGGTGCTGCCCCGCGCCCTCGTCGAGGCCCGCGCTCGGCCCGACGTGCCCGTGATCCGGCTGACGAAGCCGGCGGCCTTCAAGATGCTGGCCAAGGACTATCGCGAGGCCGAGATCGACGACTGGTGCGAGCGCGAACTGGGGCCGATCCTGGGCGAGCTCGACAAGGGGGAGGGTCACGCGCTCGGCGAGGACTTCGGCCGCGTCTCCGATCTCACCGTGCTGTGGCCGCTCGCCATCTCGCGCACGCTGGTGCGCCGCACGCCCTTCATCGTCGAGCTCGGCAACGTGCCGTTCGAGCAGCAACGGCAAGTGCTGTTCTACATTCTCAAGCGGCTGCCGCGGCTGCAGGGCGTGAAGCTCGACGGTACCGGCAACGGCGCCTACCTGGCCGAGGTCTGCCTCCAGGAGTTCGGCGAGCACCTGGTCGAGGAGGTGAAGCTGTCCAGCGGCTGGTATCTCGCCGAGGTGGCGCCCTTCAAGGCGGCTTTCGAGGACGGCATGATCACGGTGCCGGCCGACGCCGACATCGTCGGCGATCTCGCCACGCCGGTCTACAAGGCCGGTATCCCGACGATCCCGCCGCTGCGCCGCATGGCGGAAGGTGGCGCCAAGCGTCACTGCGATGCCTTCGTGGCCGGCGTGCTGGCCTATGCGGCGAGCCGCAACGACCCCGTCCGCTTCGGCTACATGCCGGTCTACGGCCGGGAGGCCGAGGAGCTGCTGGCCGACGGCGTCGGCCTCGGCTTCGGCGACACCGGAGGGCGCGCGCTGTGGTGAGCCAGATCCTCGGTCCCGACGGCGCGCCTGTCTCGGCGGCCGACCTTGCCCGCGAGGTGGCGGCCGCCACCGAATGGGGCGTGCGCTCGGTTCGCCGCGAGGGCGTCGCCTCCGGCCTCACGCCGGAGACGCTGGCCGCCATGCTGCGGGCCGCGGCCGATGGCTACGCCCGCCAGTACCTGACCCTCGCCGAGGAGATGGAGGAGCGCTACCTGCATTACGGGGCGCAGCTGCAAACGCGGCGCCTCGCCATCGACGCCATCACGCCGGCCGTCGAGGCGCCGGAGGGCACGTCCGCCAAGATCGTCGACGCCGTCAACGGCCTGGTCGAGGACCCCAACTTCACCGAGATGGTCACCACGCTGCAGGACGGGATCGGCAAGGGCTACAGCGTTTCGGAGATCATCTGGGACTATCAGGACGGCCTGCTGAAGCCCGTCGACTATCGCTGGCGGGACCCGCGCTTCTTCGTGGTCGACCGGGTCACCCTCTCGGACCTCAGGCTCGCGGTGGAGTGGGATTACGAGGGCGTGCCGCTGCAGCCCTACAAGTTCATCCAGCACGTGCCGCGCTCGCGCATGGGCGTGCCGATCCGCGGCGGCGTGGCGCGCTCGGCCGCCTGGGCCTTCATGCTGCAGAGCTTCGCGCTCAAGGACTGGGCGGCGTTCTCCGAGGTCTACGGGCTGCCGCTGCGGGTCGGCAAATACGCCGCGAACGCCTCGAAAGACGACGTCCGCACGCTGTTGCGGGCGGTGCGCGGGATCGCCAGCGACGCCGCGGCCGTGATCCCGATCGGCATGGAGATCGAGTTCGAGCAGGTGCAGGGCACGCATGGCTCGGCCGTGTTCGGCGAGCTGATCAACTACGTCGACAAGGCAATCTCCAAGATCATCGTCGGGCAGACCATGACGGCCGACGACGGCGCCTCGCAGAGCCAGGCCGTGGTGCACAACGAGGTCCGGCTCGACATCCTGCGGGCCGAAGGCAAGGCCACCGGCCGCACCCTGTCGCGCGATCTGATCGCGCCCTTCGTGGCGTTCAATTTCGGCCCGCAGCCGAGCTATCCGCGCGTCACCTTTCCGGTGGCCGAGCCCGAGGACATCACGGCGCTGTCGGGCGCCCTGCAGATGCTGGTGCCGCTCGGGCTCAAGGTCTCGGCCGGCGAGATCCGGGGCAAGCTCGGCCTGAGCGAGCCCGAGGAGGCCGACGAGCTGCTCGAGCAAGCGAAACCGCCGCCGGCCGCACCCCCGCCGGCACCCGGTGGGCCGCCCGGGACTGGAAAGGGGCCGAGCGGGCCTCAGCCGCCGAACCCGCCAGCCGCGCCGGAGGGACTGCGGGCGCTGGCGCACGTGGGCAGATGCCAGTGCGGGCCGTGCCTTGCGCTGCCGGCACGGCTGGCGGCCGACCCGGCCGGAGCCCTGCCTGACGGTCTCGAGGAGACCGAGGCCGCGATGGCGGCCGCGCTCGAGGGCTGGCAGGAGGTAACCGACCCGCTGCTCGGGCCGCTGCTGCTGGCTGCGAGCCGGGCCAAGAGCTTCGACGAGGCGCTGGCCATGATCGCCCGCCGCGGGCCGGACGGCTCGGCGCTGCTCGAGCGGCTCGCCGCCGCCACCGCCAAGGCGCGGGGCATCGGCGACGTGATGGATTAAAGTTATGACCCGCAGATCAAGTTTCGCGGACGACCTTTTCAGCGGCGGCAGCCGCGCGATGGAGCCGTTGCAATGTTGGGATAACCGGCTGCGCACCCTTTCCCGGCATTGTCAGATAGGTGTCGACCGCGATGTCGAGCACCTTCATTTGGAAGCGCATTTCGATAACTGTTGCTCCTGCAGGCAGCGGCCACCCGACATCGCGCCCGCTTGCGCTGGCTCGGATTGATCCGACAGTGTCGTATGTGAAATCAGGGATCTGTCTCCTGAGTTCGGAAAACAGGATTTCCTTTTTGTCGAAGAATGGAATGAGCAGTCGATGTTTGTCCATGATGTCGAGCGCATCAATGAGGCACAGATCCTCATTGCCGCCAGATCCACCATGGGGTCCCAGCGCGGTCAAAGCCTGCACGAAGGCAGCGCCCACGCGATTGGCGAGCTTGCTCTCAAGAAGCTTAGGAAGCTTTGCGACGTCTTGGGTGAACGGGAATTGGATCTGCTTCCGCTCTTTGTCGTCCATCGTGAAGGGGGAAACACGCTCCCAAAAGGCATGATCGAGGGCGGTGCGAAGATTATGGACGACGTCACCGCAAATGGTGCTGGCACGATCCAGAACGGGCTGCACGGCTCGGGCCTGGGTGTATCGCTTCTTTTCAGACCAGTCGGTGTCGACAACGTAGAAGTAGGGCTTCTCGGTCGCGAGAAGCCGCTCCAACTCTTCCATGTGCGTGCCCGCCCGCTCGATCTTCAATCGTGCACTGCCGCTCATCGGTGCCCGTCCCAGCTCGCTGCGCCAGAGGCTTCCAAACCTCTTCCTTGGCATCTTACAGTAGCACGGCGATGAGCAGCCCCTCCAGCACCTCGGAGTTCAAGACACCGGCCGAGGTCACAGACTTCTTTGACCAGAAGCTGCTCAAGCCGGGCTTCTCGTGGCAGGACGTCTGGGGACAGGAGCACGCCTACGCGTTCACGGTCGCGAAGGCGGTCGAACTCGAGCTGCTCAACACCTTCAAGGGCTCGATCTCCGAGGCGCTGGCTAAGGGGCAGACGTTCGAGACCTGGCGGGCCGGCCTGATGCCGCAGCTGGCCGCCATCGGTTGGGACATGCCGAAGCCCGTCGCCGACCCGACCGGCCAACAGCCGCCGCGCGACGTCGACTTCACTGGGCCGCGGCGCCTGCGCACCATCTTCCAGGCCAACATGGCGTCGGCTCGCTCGGCCGGGCAGTGGAACCGGGCGCAGCGCACCAAGGCGGCGTTCCCCTACGTGCTCTACGTCCGCACCGCCTCGGCGGAGCCGCGCCTCGAGCACCTGACCTGGGTCGGCATCATCCTGCCGATCGACGATCCGTGGTGGTCGACACATTGGCCGCCCAACGGCTGGGGGTGCAAGTGCTCGATCCGGCAGATCACGGCCCGCGAGCGCGACAGGCTGCTCACCGCGACGCGCGAGCCCAACGGGATCTTCTACACGGACGCCGTGCCCGACAACGGGCCATCCCGCACCTTCACCAACAGCCGCACCGGCGAGGTCACGAGCGTGCCAGCGGGGATCGACCCGGGCTGGGGCGGCAACCCCGGCCTCGATCGCGCCCAGACGCTGCTGACCCGCGTGACCCAGCAGCTCGAGGCGGCCAGCGAGGCCGACGCCCGCACCGCCATCGCGGCGATCGCCGCCTCGGACATGCCGCGGGTCATGATGGCGCTTCCCGAGACCGTGTTCATGCCGGTGGCGGTGGCGCCGCCGGCCTTGGTCGAGGCACTCGGCGCCGAGGCCAGGATCGTTCAGGTATCGAACGCCACGATGCGGACCAAGGTGGCCAAGCATGTCGGCGACCGCGCCGTCACGGCCGAGACCTTCGCGCTGGTGCAGGAAGCGCTCGACAAAGGCCGGGTTGTCGACGAAGGCCGCGATCGGCACCGGTCGATCTTCAGCCGCATCGCCGGCGGGCTATGGCAGGCCGTGGTGAAGTCGGCCTCGGGCGGACGCCAGCTAATCCTGGCGACGTTCCACGCCGCAAAGCCCCGTGATCAAGCGCGAGCGGAACGGAAGGCGGCGAAGGTGAAAGAGTGAATGGCCGGGGGGTCGCTACGTCCCCGCTCGGGCGAACCGAAGGAAGCGAATGGCACGGCCAGGGGCAGATGTAACGGCTCGGGAAGGCACCGGCAAGGCGCACGTTCAAGCGCACTCAAACGCGGTTTAGAGTGGCTTTCAACTTCACACTTCGCAGGTTTTTGCACGCACGGCCGATCCGGTGCTATGCTCCGATGGTCGTTGCGCTTTTCGCGCTTTCGCTGTTTGACGTCAACTTCACACTTCGGAGAGCCCTCTCGGCCCTCTTGCAGGCGGTGCCCGTGGAGAACACCTTTCCGCCCACTGCCACCGGTTCTTGCCAGTCGGCAGAACGGGTATCGTGCCCATTCTCGGGCAAGCCTTCGGGGTCTTTGACGATTTCGGCCAATCCCTGATAATCCCGTTTGATCCCGGCCACTGCCACCGGTTCTTGCCGGTCACACGTTGACCCCGGATCGATCCGGGTGTGATCGAACGGGACGACGCATGTGCAAACCTCATCGCAGAAGCCGCGCATCGCCATCACCTACTGCACACAATGCCATTGGCTGCTGCGCGCCGCCTGGATGGGCCAGGAACTGCTGTCGACCTTCGGCACCGATATCGGCGAAGTGGCGCTGATCCCGGCGACCGGTGGAGCGTTCAGCATCGCTTTCGACGGCGACGAGATCTGGGAGCGCAAGCGCGACGGCGGCTTTCCGGACGTCAAGGCGCTGAAGCAGCGCGTGCGGGACCGGCTCGATCCAGACCGCGACCTCGGCCACCTCGACCGCAACCGGGACGAGCCGGCCTGATCGGGACATGGCGGTGCGCGGCACGGTCCGGCGGCCCGCAGGCCGATCGCCTGGTCGCCCGAGATGCAGCGGAGCAACACTCGGTTCCGGTCTGGTGGGCAGCGCCGGTCAGAGGCCCGGGAGCCCTCGATTTGCCACAAGGGGCGGCGAGATCCCGGATGTCCCCCCGTCCGGGAAGGGCTGTTGGTCGGGTCGGTGCAGGAATGGATAGAGCTTCAGCCGGCCTCGGTCGCGCATTCCGGTCCGGCACTCTGGCGCTGGTGCTGGCGCCGATGCTGTTCGGGGCAGCGCCGGCGCGGGCCGACAAGATCAAGAACGGCGACGCGGTCTTCTCGGGGCTCGACAAGATCACCGGCCGGATCATCGCGTTCAAGGCTGCAATGGGCGAGACCGTGCAGTTCGGATCCCTTCAAGTGACGCCGCGGGCCTGCTTCACGCGACCCGCCAAGGAGGCGCCACAAACCGACACGTTCGTCGAGGTCGACGAAGTCTCGGCCAAGAAGGACTTCAAGCGCATCTTCTCGGGTTGGATGTTCGCCGCGAGCCCGGGCCTGCACGGCCTGGAACACCCGATCTACGACATCTGGCTGACCGGCTGCGAGCATCCGGGCGACACCATTGCCGAAACGCCGCAGACCGCGGACGCCGACGGGAATGCCATCGCGACGGCGCCCGCCGGGGGTGACGCGGCGCCGGCTGCCCCGGATGCCGGCGCCACGCCGGCCCCCGCCCCGGCTCCGGTCGCGGGAGCGCCGGCGAAGCCCAGGCCGAAGCGGATCGCCCGCCCGGCAGCGCCCCGTGCCGAGCCCGCCCCCGCCGAACGCCGCGAGCCGACGCAGCGCTTCTTCCCGACGAGCCAGTATCCGACGGATTTGGCCGGCCGAGACCCGGCCGGCAACAGCAGCCGTTGAAACGGTGATACGAAATCCGATCGATCGCTCCGCGATACGGATTTCGGCTCCCACCCCGAAGGCTTCCCCGACCTGCTGCGCGGGACGGGGGTCCAAGCCTCCTCCGCTCAGGCGCCGCGCGGCCTTGTCATCGCCTTCCGAGCCGATCGCTCGGACGGGATCATAGGCGTTCCAGCACCTCGCTCCCGGTGAGCGGGCGCGGCGACCAGGTTTCCGACCTGCCCGGCCGGGCCACGGCCTCGGCGAGCCGCTTGCGATAGCGGGCGCGGGGGACCTCGACGGCCCCCAGGCTCGCGAGATGCGGGGTCACGAATTGCGTGTCGAGCAGCGAGAAGCCGCCATCCCGCAGCCGCGCCGCGAGATGCAGGAGACACACCTTCGACGCGTCCCGGCGGGTGTGGAACATGCTCTCGCCGAAGAAGGCGGCCCCGAGCGCCACGCCGTAGAGTCCCCCTACGAGGTCGTCGCCCTCGTAGGCCTCCACCGTATGGACGTAGCCCATGTCGAACAGCCCGCGGTAGAGCTGCCGGATGCTGAGGTTGATCCAGGTGTCCGGCCGCTCGGGCGCCGCCGCCGCGCAACCCGCGATCACGCCGTCGAAGTCGCGGTCTACCGCCACGGCGTAGCGGTCCTGGCGCAGCGTCTTGGCGAGCGAGCGGGACACGATCATGCCGTCGAGCGGGAAGATGCCGCGGATCTCGGGGTCGAGCCAAAACAGCGATGGATCGTCGGCGCTCTCCGCCATTGGGAAAAGCCCCATCGCATAGGCCTGGAGCAGGATCTGGGGCGTGATGGTGGGCGGCGGCCGCTTGTGTCCCATGGCGGCGAAAGTGATGAGCCTCGCGACAGCGGTCAAGCCGGGACTTTCGGTCGAACGAGGTGGCGGCTCGAACCGTTCGGCCGCTTCGGGCGCCGACGGCGTCAGAGCGGCAAGGCCATGGATAGCACCATCGTGGCGGCCTTGATCAGCGGCGCCTCGGCGCAGAGGAGCATGAGCGGGACGGCGAGCCAACCAAGCCCCCGACGTCGCGCGGATCCCCCCGGCAGCCCGGGGCGGCGCCGACGCGACGCGAAGCCGCGCCACAGCGCCACGGCTCCCTCCTGGGGCCGACCGGGCTCCACCTCGCGCGAGAACAGTGCCGGCACGGCGCCGGGGTGTCTGAGAAGAACCGACATGGGACGCTCCTGTCCGAAGACGTTAGCGCCCCGCGCCTTGCCGTCCGGTCAAGACGCCAGGGAAAACTTGTTGATCTTCCTTCATGGCGACGGGCATAGCCTCTTGACCATAGCGGAGGCCGCTTGCTGGCCGGGCACGGAAGGCGCGGCCCCGAAACGGGACGGAACCATGGACCAGGCCAAAGCAATCGTCGCCGAAGCAACCTTATCGCCGGTGCAGCACGACAAGGTGCTGATCGTCGATTTCGGATCACAGGTCACGCAGTTGATCGCCCGTCGCGTGCGCGAGGCCGGCGTCTATTGCGAGATCGTGCCCTTCGACAAGGCTGAAGCGGCGTTGCGTCGGCTCGCTCCCCGGGCCGTGATCCTGTCGGGCGGCCCGGCCTCGATCCCGGACGAGGGGTCGCCGAAGGCGGCTCCCGCGCTCTTCGCGGCCGGCCTGCCGGTTCTCGGCATCTGCTACGGCCAGCAGGCCATGGCGCACGCCCTCGGCGGCACGGTTGAGAGCGGTCACCATCGCGAGTTCGGCCGCGCCGACGTCGAAGTCTCGGCCGCGAGCCCGCTGACCGCCGGCCTCTGGGCGCCGGGCGGCCGCCATCCCGTCTGGATGAGCCACGGCGACCGCATCACCCGCCTGCCCGAGGGATTCCGCGTGGTGGCGTCAAGCGAGAACGCTCCTAACGCCATGATCGCCGACGAGGCGCGGCGCTTCTACGGGCTGATGTTCCATCCCGAAGTCGTGCATACGCCCGACGGTGCCCGCCTCATCGAGAATTTCCTGTTCCACATCGCCGGCGTGAAGGCCGATTGGACCATGGCGGCCTTTCGCGAGGAAGCCATCGCCCGCATCCGGGACGAAGTCGGCCGCGGGCGCGTGATCTGCGGCCTGTCGGGCGGCGTCGATTCGGCGGTCGCGGCCGTGCTGATCCACGAGGCCATCGGCGACCAGCTCACCTGCGTGTTCGTCGACCACGGCCTCTTGCGCCAGGGCGAGGCCGCCGAGGTGATCGGACTGTTCCGCGACCACTACAACATCCCGCTGGTCCATGCCGAAGCCGGCGACACGTTCCTCGAGGCGCTCCGCGGCGTCTCGGACCCGGAACAGAAGCGCAAGACCATAGGCCGCCTGTTCATCGACGTGTTCGACGCGGAAGCCAGGAAGATCGGCGGTGCCGAATACCTCGCCCAGGGCACGCTCTACCCCGACGTGATCGAGAGCGTGTCGGCGACCGGCGGCCCGGCCGTGACCATCAAATCGCACCACAACGTCGGGGGCCTGCCGGCCCGCATGAAGATGAAGCTCTTGGAGCCGCTGCGCGCGCTCTTCAAGGACGAGGTGCGGGTGCTGGGCCGCACGCTCGGCCTGCCGCCGGCCTTCGTGGGCCGCCATCCCTTTCCCGGACCGGGCCTGGCAATCCGCTGTCCCGGCGAAGTGACCCGCGAGACACTGGAGATCCTGCGGCGCGCCGACGCCATCTACCTCGACGAGATCCGCCGCGCCGGGCTCTACGACACCATCTGGCAGGCCTTCGCGGTGCTGCTGCCGGTGCGCACCGTCGGCGTGATGGGCGACGGCCGCACCTACGACCAGGTCTGCGCACTGCGTGCCGTGACCTCGACCGACGGCATGACGGCCGACTTCTTCCCCTTCGACATGGGCTTCCTCGGCCGCGCCGCGACCCGCATCATCAACGAGGTCCCGGGCATCAACCGAGTCGTCTACGACGTGACCTCAAAGCCGCCAGGTACGATCGAGTGGGAGTAGGGAAAACGGCGGTGAAAGGCGGTGGAAAGGCTGTTTTGGCGTAGTTCTGCGCGCGTACAAGCGGCCGGAAGAGGACTGAGAACCGGCAACATGATCCCCCAGCACCATTCTCGTTAGTGATCGTTTACGGGCGCATCGAGGACTGACCGAACCTTTGCCGCCAGCTCCTCGATCGTGAACGGCTTGCCAAGCAGTTCCACGCCCGCGTCGAGCACGCCGTTATGCACCACTGCGTTGCGCGTGTAGCCCGTCGTAAACAGGACGCGTAGGTCGGGTCGTTGTCGGCGCGCCGCTTCGGCCAGCTTGGCGCCGTTCACCTCGGGCATCACGATGTCGGTGAACATAAGCACGATCTCGGGGTGAGCTTCGAGCAGTCGCAGAGCAGACGCGGCACCGTCCGCTTCCAAGGTCCGGTAGCCGAGTTCGGTGAGCGCATCCACGCTGAGCTGACGCACGGCATGCTCATCCTCGACGACGAGAATGACTTCCTGCGCCTCGCCAAGCGGAATATCGAACTCTTGTTCGGCGTCGGACGCCACAGCTAGGGCTCCGATCAGCCGGGGCAGATAGACTTTGATCGTCGTGCCTTGCCCGGCCTCCGAGTAAATTTTCACATGCCCGCCCGACTGTTTCACAAAGCCGTAGACTTGGCTGAGGCCGAGCCCTGTCCCCTTGCCAACGTCCTTGGTTGTGAAGAACGGGTCGAACGCCTTGGCGATCACCTCGGGCGGCATACCGGTGCCGGTATCGGTTACCGCGATCAGCACATATTGGCCCGCGACCAGGCCCAAATGCGCGGCGGCGTAGCGGTCGTCGAGGTGGGCGTTCTGGGTCTCGATCGTCAGCCTCCCTCCCTCGGGCATGGCGTCGCGTGCGTTGACGCCAAGGTTCAGAATGACATTCTCGAGCTGGTTGGGGTCTACGCTGGTCCGCCAGAGGCCGCCAGCCAGCACGGTTTCGAGCTGGACCATCGCGCCGAGCGAGTGGCGCAACAGGTCCGACATGCCGACAACGAGTTTGTTCGCATCGATCGGCTCGGGCTTGAGCGGCTGCTGACGCGAGAATGCGAGCAAGCGCTGGGTCAGATTGGCAGCGCGGCGTGCGCCCTCCGTCGCAGCATCGGCATAGCGATGCACGCGTGCGTCGTCAGTATTGATCCGCCTTTTGAGCAACTCCAGCGATCCCATGACGACCGCCAGCATGTTGTTGAAGTCGTGCGCGATCCCGCCGGTCAGCTGCCCGACTGCTTCCATCTTCTGTGACTGGCGCAGCTGTTCCTCGGCTTGAGCCAGTGCTTCGGCGCGAAGCTTCTCGCCGGTGATATCGCGGCCCAGCGCATGGATCAGGCGCTGGTCGGGCACCGCGGTCCACGACAACCAACGGTATGACCCGTCCTTATGCCGATAACGATTTTCGAACCGCAGCGTCGTCAGGCCCTCGGAGAGATTTCCAACCTCGGCGATCGTCTGCGCCGCGTCGTCGGGGTGAATGAGGTCCATGAAGTCGCGATCGAGCAGCTCTTCCTCGGCCCATCCGAAAAGCGTCGTCCACGCCGGATTGACTGCGGTTATCGTCCCGTCGAGCCGCGCGACCAGCATCAGGTCTGTCGACAACCGCCACATGCGGTCTCGATCGGCGGTTCGCTCCTGGACACGCGCTTCCAGCGTTTCGTTCAACTCGCGCAGCCGGTCCTCAGCGAGCCGCTGCGCGGTGATGTCGGTGTGGACGCCAACCCACTCGCGGATCTCGCCTGCTTCGTCGAGCGCCGGGATCGCCCTGATCGAAAACAGCCGCCACGCACCGTCGTGTCGGCGGACACGGTGTTCAAAGATGAAGGTCTTGCGTTCGCGAACAGCATCGTTCCAGGCGTCGATCGTCGCTTTTGCGTCATCAGGGTGCACTGCGGCAGCCCAGCCATAGCCTTGGTACTCGTCCGGCGACTGACCGGTCAACGCCGCCCAGCCGGCTTGTTCGCCACGCATCTCGCCTTGCGCCGAGTTCGTCCACAAGACGCCTTGCACCGCGTCGACCGCAGCGCGGAAGCGATCGCCGCTGGCTCGCTCGGCCTCTTGGGCCAATTTTTCCCGGGTGACGTCGCGCGAGACCGCAAGCAGCCGTTCGGGTTGTCCATCGGCCCCGTTGATCGGCGTGACGATCACGTCCCACCAGCGCGGCGTACCCTTCAACGTCGTGGCGAAGCCCTGGAAGCGACCCGTGCCGCCCGCGCGTGCCTTGGCTACCGCCGTATTCGCCTTGTCGTGCTCCACGCCTTCCCAGAAGTCGGGCCAGCGGAGGCCGGCAATGTCGCCGAAGTCGTCGACCTCCATGACGCACATCCCGCCCTCGGTCATGAATTCGAGGCGCGCGTCGAGGTCGAGCACCTTGATGCAATCCGCCGAGCTTGCGAGGACCCGATTGGCCAGTTCTTCGCTCGATCGCAGCCGGTCTTCGATCAGCCGGCGTTCCGTCTCGTTACGCGCGATCTTGATGAATCCGCCGATCTTGCCATCGGCATCGTGCAATGGACGCACAGATCCGTCGGCAAAAAAGCGCGAGCCGTCGCGACGCAGGTGCCAGCGGACGTCGGCCGCGCAGCCGGTCTCGCGCGCTGTCGTCAGTTCCTGCTGCGGCGCGCCTGCGGCCACGTCTTCGGGCGTGAACAGCGCCGAACAATCGCGCCCGACGATCTCGTCCGAACTCCACCCGAATACGACTTCCGCCCCGGGCGTCCAGTCGGTGATGGTGCCGCCCATGTCGGTCGTGAAAATTCCGTGGTCCTTGACCCCCTCGATGATCCGACGGCTGCGCTCCTCGCTTTCGCGCAGCAGCACCTCGGCGCGGACCTGGTCAGTCGCGTCGTACCCGCCGACGAAAATGCCGCTAATTGCGCCTTGGTCATCGCGAACTGGTTGATACAGCAGGTCGATGAACCGTTCGCCGTCGGCGCGATCGAGGCTGATCGGCATGGCGCGCGCGACGAACGGCGTGCCGTCTGCAAACACACGATCGAGCAGTTCGAGAAAACCTTGGTCAATGACTTCGGGAAAGACCTCGCGGACCGGACGGCCGATGAATTCACGGGCACCGGAAAGCGCGACATAGGCGTCGTTCACATACTCGTAACGGTGCTCGGGTCCTGCAAGCAGCGCGACGAAACCCGGCATTTGTCGGAGGGCTTGCTGCTGCCGCTCGCGCTCGCCTGCCGTCGCCTGCTCGGCCCGCATGCGGGATGTTGTCTCGCTGACGATGGCGATGATGCCTGCGGGTCGACCCGTCTCGTCCGGCACGGGTGAAAAGGCGAGGTCAAACCAGGCTTTTTCGGCAACACCGCCACGCTCCAGCACGAACTCCTGGTTGCGCAGCCTCTGCGCCTTCCCGGCTAGAACCTTTGCGGCCGTATCCGCCATGAACTCGGCTGCTTCGGGCCAGCCTCGTGAGACTGAATTGCCAAGCAACGCCGGGTGCCGGCCTCTGGAGATCTCAGAATACCCGTCGTTGTAGATCATCGGACCATCCAGACCCCAGATAAGGATCATCGGAACCGGCGAGTGCAGCACGATGTCGACGGCAGTTCGTAAGCTCTGCGGCCACGCTTCTTTCGGTCCGAGCTTCGTGAGCGACCAGTCAAACGTGTCTACAAGCGACACGAGACTTCGTCCGCTTACGGCGTTGGCGACGCCGTCCTGTCTGTAAGCGGCGGTGTCCTGCATCTTACTCCATAACCTCACCCAGCGCCGACGCACACGGCTCCTGTCGTCACCCTCGTGTTACTTAAACCCACGCGAGGGGAAAAGTCTTATCAATGGGGTGACCGGCGGGTCCTTTGGCAAGCCGAACAGCGTCAGTTGCCAAAGCTCACGGTGGCCTGGGCCACCCTGCGCCGATCCACGTCCTCCTGCCCTCCGCCCGCTATATCGAATTGCTGCATTCCACACACGCCACCCAGCGCCAGATCTTGCGCGAGAAGGGCACCCCCGCCGCCGAGCTTGGTCTTCTCGACCCGAGCGCGCCTACCGATCAGACCCTCGATGCCATGGTGGCGAACCCAGTCCTCGTGGACCGACCGACCAATGTCACGCGGCAGGGCGTGAAGCCTTGCCGCCCATAGCAGGTGACCTGCTCGACCGTCAGCCGGACAGCGTCACCAGGAGAGTCGGCAAGGTCGTCGTTGCGAATGGCAGCGACTGATGCGAGTTGGGGAATAGCCCGTCAAATCGTCGCTGATCCGATCACGTCACGCATGTTTTTCTTGGGTCTGCCAACGCGACTTCTTGTGCCGAGCGTAGCCGAGGATAGTCTTGAGGGCTGTAGCGAAGGCTCGGATTATGTTATTATACGACGGTATTTTTGACGGTATCTAGAGTTAGTAGCATATTTAACCCAACAAAAACAATAGTTTACAGTGTAGTTGACAATCGAGTGGGAGTGATGGGGACCCGCGGCGCGCCGATGGGAGGGCCGCGTTACATCTGGTGGAATTTCGTGTCCTCGCGGCCGGAGCGGATCGAGCAGGCCAAGGACGAATGGGCGCGGGGGCGCTTCGACACCGTGCCGGGCGACGTTGAGGATTTCATTCCGCTGCCCGACACACGGCACAAGCCCCAGCGCTCGACCGGCGGGGTTTTCCATCCGTGAGCCCAGCGCGCCGAAGACACCGCGGCGGGAACCGAGAGCAAGGAAAGGAGAGCCATGACGCGCACCATACCGGGCATCCACCACGTGACGGCGATCTCCGGCTCGCCCCAGCCGAACGTCGATTTCTACACCCGACATCTCGGCCAGCGGCTGGTCAAGAAGACGGTGAACTTCGATGCGCCCGACACCTATCATCTCTATTTCGGTGACCGGACCGGCTCGCCCGGCACCATTCTGACCTTCTTCCCCTTCCCGGATGCCGGGCACGGCCGGGCGGGACCCGGCATGGCGAGCGCGGTCGCCTATGCCGTGCCGCAGGGCGGGCTCGACGCCTGGATGGTGCGCATGGCCGAGGCGGCGGTTCACTTCGAGGACCCGCGCGAGCGTTTCGGCGAACGTATGATCGCGCTCGCCGATCCGGACGGCATGCCGGTCGAGCTGATCGAGACGGAGATGGCGGACGAGCCGAACCGCCAGGCGGGCGAACCAGCGGACGGGTCCGCCGGGAGGCCGCGCGACGACGGGTTCCACTCCGTCACGCTGTGGCTCGCCGATCCCACGCCCACCGCCAGGCTGCTCGTCGATCTCTTCGGCTACGAGGCTGCAGGGCACGAGGCGGGCGACAGCGTGGAGCGCCTGCGCTTCCGCTCACCCTCGCGCAGCCGTGGATCGATCGTCGATCTCGTGCGCTCCGACGCGCGTTCCATCGGGCGCCAAGGGGCGGGCACGATCCACCACGTCGCCTTTCGCGCCGAGGACGACGCCGCGCAGCACGAGTGGCGCGAGCGTGCAAGGGCGGCGGGCCTCGACGTCACGCCCGTGATCGATCGGCAGTATTTCAACGCGATCTACTTCCGCGAGCCGGGCGGCATCCTGTTCGAGATCGCCACCGACCCGCCGGGGTTCTCCACGGACGAAGCGTCGGACGAACTCGGCACGCATCTCATGCTGCCGCCGCGCTACGAGGCCCGTCGCGGCGAGATCGAGCGCGTGCTGCCGCCGCTCCGGGTTCGGGCATGATGGCGGCCGGTGCCTCGGCGGATCCTCACGTGGCCGCCGCGTGTGAAGCGATGAAAAAGGTCTTGGTCCGCCTGTTCAGCCATCCAGGCGAGCAGCGGATCCGACGGGACCGGCTTCATTATGTTGCTGATGACGTTGGCGTCGAGCAGGTAGCGCATCAAAGGTCCACCTCGCCACCTTCCTCACGGGAACGGGTTAGGTCGAGGCCGGCGCCGACGAGCGGCACAAGGCTGCGAAGATGCCGCCTTTCTCCGGTGGTTCGCCCGCCAGGGTGCGGCTGACAGCCATGCGGAGGTGCGACACCTCGGGGCCGTCTTCCGCCAGACGGCGCGCCAAGAAACGCATGAGAGCCCGGTCGGCGGCGCGTCCCAGGACTTCGCGGCGTGCGAGCCCGCGCCCGCTCAGGCGAGCGCGCTCGGGCGCTAGAGGCCGAGGTCACTCAGACCCGGATGATCGTCGGGCCGGCGGCCCTGTGGCCAGTGGAACAGGCGCTCGCTCTCGCGGATCGGCAGATCGTTGATGCTGGCGACGCGGCGCGCCATGAGGCCGCGCGCATCGAACTCCCAGAGCTCGTTGCCGTAAGAGCGGAACCAGTCGCCGCCCGCGTTGCGCGACTCGTAGGCAAAGCGCACCGCCATGCGGTTCTCGTGGAAGCCCCAAACCTCCTTGATGAGACGGTAATCGAGTTCGGCCGTCCATTTGCGCGTGAGGAACGCCCCGATCGCATCGCGGCCCTGCAGGAACTCGGTGCGGTTCCGCCATCGGCTGTCGGGCGTATAGGCCAGCGACACGCGCCGCGGATCACGACTGTTCCAGGCGTCCTCGGCGAGGCGGGCCTTCTGGGCGGCCGTCTCGGGCGTGAAAGGCGGCAGCGGCGGGCGGGCGTCTTCGGTCATCTCAGATGTTATCCAGTGTCGCACCGAGGCGGCGAAGCTCTGCATTCTCGGCTTCCAGCAGGGCCAGCCGCGCCCGCAGCGGCGCCACGGCCGCTTCCACCTCCGGCCCGGTGAAGCGCGGCATGATATGCTGGGGGCAGTTCCAGTCGAAGGCGTCGAGCCGAAGCGTGAAGCCCCGTTCGGCCACGGCGCGATAGCCGGGCGTGGCCAGCCGCGCGGCGAGGTCGGGTTCGGCCTTGAGGTCGTGCGGGGTCATGTGGGCCAGCACCTTCAGCCTCTTGCGCCCGGGATAGTCCATGAGGAACAGCGCCACCCGGTTGTCGGCGGCGACGTTGCCGAGGCTGATGTACTGCCGGTTGCCGCGGTAGTCGGCGAACCCCAGGGTCGTGTCGTCGAGCACGACCAGGAAGCCCGGCGGGCCGCCGCGGTGCTGGATGTAAGGCCAGCCCGATTGCGACACGCTCGCAAGATAGAAGCTGTCGCGCAAGGCGATGAAGGCGGCCTCGCGCGCGGTGAAGCGGGACGAGGGGTAGTCGCCATCGAGGCTTTCCCACAATTCGCCGACGCCGTTCGCGGCCTGGGCGTCGCGCACGCTCGGCGTTGCGAGGTGGTCGAGGAAGTCGTAAGCCATGGTGATTCTCATGCTTCCGGCCGGTCAGCCCGCAATCTTGCGGCCGAGGAAATCCAGCATGAGATCGCCGATCTCCGGGCCATGCGTTTCCAAGGCAAAATGGCCGGTGTCGAAGAAGTGGACTTCCGCGTCGTGAATGTCGCGCCGGAAGGCTTCCGCGCCGGGCGGCAGGAAGTAGAGGTCGTTCTTGCCCCATGCGGCCAGCAGCGGCGGCCTGTGCTTACGGAGATAAGCTTGCCAGGTCGGGTAGAGCGCGATGTTGGTGCGGTAGTCGTAGATGAGGTCGAGCTGGATCTCGTCCGTGCCGGGGCGCTCGAAGTAGGCGATGTCCAGCGTGTATCCGTCCGGCGAGACCCGCGCAGGGTCGGCCCCGGTCAGGTACTTGGTGCGGGTCGCCTCCGGCGTCAAGGCCGCGCGGCACGCGTCCCGCGCCTCCGGCGAGGGCGCGGTCCAGTAGGTCTGGTAGGGCGACCAGGCCGCGCTGAGGCCCTCCTGATAGGCATTGCCGTTCTGGCTGATGATGGCCGTCACGCGCTCCGGATGGGCGGCGGCCAGGCGGAAGCCCGTGGGCGCGCCGTAGTCGAAGACGTAGATCGCGTAGCGTCGCAGACCGAGCGCCTGAGTGAAGCCGTCGAGCACCTCGGCCAGGCTGCCGAAGCTGTAGTCGAACCGCCCGCGGGGCGGCGCCTTGGTCAATCCGAAGCCCGGCAGGTCGGGAGCGAGGACGCGGTAACGGACGGCGAGTTGCGGGATGAGGTTGCGGAACATGTGGCTGGTGGTGGGATAGCCATGCAGAAGCAGCACGACCGGGGCGTCCGCCGGTCCGGCCTCGCGGTAGAACACCTCGACGGGTCCGACGGCCTGGGTCTTGTAGGTCGTATTCATGACGATGATCTCGGCCGTGAGGGCATTGCGGGGAGCCTGGGGATCGCTCGGGCAACCGAGGCGGGTGATGGTCGGGATGATGGCCGAGTGGCCGGCCGGCGGCGACGCGACGCCCCGGCCTCGCCCGGAGTTCAGGCAGCCTTGCGGTTGTTCACGACCGGGAAATCGATGTCGGTCTTGGCGACCTCATTGATGTAGTTGGTCCAGGTGTTGAGGGCGACGTGGAGCACGATCTCGATGACCTGAGCGTCGTCATAGCCGGCGAGCTTGACGGCCCGGACGTCGTCTTCGCCGACATGCCCGCGCTCACGGGCGACTTTGGCCGCGAACCGCACTGCGGCGTCGGCCTTGGGATCGTTGGACGCGCCCGAGCGGTTGGCGCTGATTTCCGCGTCGTCGAGCTTGGCGAGGTTCCTGCCGAGGTAAATGTGGGCCGAAAGGCAATAATCACACCCGTTGATCTCGGCGATCGCCAGCGCGATCCGCTCGCCGGTGGCGGCCGAAATGGAGCCTTTGGCGAGCGCGCCGGACAGGCCCAAATAACCTTCGAGCGCCGCAGGGCTGTGCGACACGAGACGGAACAGGTTGGGCACGACGCCCAGTTGCTTCTTCACCGCTTCCAGCATGAGCCTGGAAGCGGCGGGGGCGGCCTCGACGGTGGCGGGGGTGGTAATGCGCGACATGAGGGGCTCCCTGGTGTCAGGCCACGACGACCCGATGACCGCTATTTGGAGGCTTCCGTCCCGATGCGATAGTTGGCAATACTGGGAGTCACCCTCCCGTCTCGTGGAAGGTCAGCCGTTTGGACCGTCTGGAAGCCATGTCGATCCTGCTCGAAGCCGTCGAGGCCGGCAGCCTCTCGAAGGCTGCTCGAAACCTCGGCCTTCCCCTCGCGACGGTCAGCCGGAAAGTCTCCGAGCTGGAGGCCAACCTCAACGCCAGCCTGCTGACGCGGTCCGCGAAGGGCCTCGCGCCGACGTCGGCAGGCCGATCCTTCGTCACGGCCGCCAAAGCCATCCTGGAGCAGTTGAACGAGGCGGAACGTGCCGCCGCTGGCGAGTACACCGCACCCAGGGGAGACCTCGCCGTCACGGCTCCGGTCATGTTCGGCCGGTTGCACGTCTTGCCGGTGGTGTTGGACTTCCTCGCCGCCTATCCCGAGGTCGACGTGGGGTTGGTGCTGACCGATCGCGTCGCGCATCTCGTCGATGACCATGTCGACGTTGCACTGCGGATCGGCGATCTCCCGGATAGTACGCTGACGGCCAGCCTTCTCGGATCGGTGCGCCGGGTCGTCTGTGCAAGTCCCGCCTACCTCGCCGAGCGCGGACATCCGGCGACACCCGACGATCTTCACCGCCACGCCGCCATCTCGTACGAAAGCGTCTCCGCACCCGGCGTCTGGCGTTTCGAGGCAAGCGGCGTCGAACTCGCCGCGCCGCTGCGCTCGCGCCTCAGCGTCAACACCGTCGAGGCCGCGATCGACGCGGCGGTCGCCGGCATGGGTCTGGCGCGCGCCATGTCCTACCAGGTCGTCGATCACGTGCGGCGCGGAGCGCTGGCGCTCGCGCTCGAAGCTTTCGAGCCCCCGCCCCCAACCGTGCATCTGGTCTACAACGGCCAATCCCGCCTGCCGCTCAAGCTGCGGGCCTTCCTTGACTTCGTCGCGCCGCGCTTGCGCAAGCGGCTCAAGCACGCCGCCTTTTGACGTTCCGGAAAGGACTCACGATCGCAGGACGTCGCGACGAGCAGGCTCGGCGCGACATCTCGAAACCTTGGACGCGGCAACCACGAATGAGATCATATCCCGCGCCCTCAGCGTTATCGACCCTGAGGGCGCTAACGCTGAGCGCCAGCCCCGCAATGAATCCGGATCGATCGACATGGCTCCAGTGCGCGTCGGGGTCGCGGGGTGGTCGGTCCCGGCAGCGCTGGGCGAGCGTTTCCGGCCGGACGGCAGCCACCTCGAACGCTACGCCTCGCGCTTCGACGTGGTCGAGGTCAACAGCAGCTTTCACAGGCCGCACCGACGCACCACCTATGCGCGCTGGGCCGCGAGCGTGCCGCCGAATTTTCGCTTCTCGGTGAAGCTCCCCCGGGCGATCACGCACGAGCGCCGCTTGGTCGACTGCACCGATCTGCTGATGCGGTTCGCGGAAGAGGTCAGCGGCCTCGACGAGAAGCGCGGTCCGGTCCTGGTCCAGCTTCCACCCAGCTTCGCCTGGGCCGGCACCCTCGCGGCGGAGTTCTTCGAACAGCTCGAGGCGATCGTCGCGGGCGACATCGTCTGCGAACCGCGCCACGCGAGCTGGTTCACCGCTGAGGCCGCGGCGATGCTCCGCCGCCATCGTGTCGCCCGTGTCGCCGCCGATCCCGCGCCCGTGCCCGAGGCGGGCAGGCCCGGCGGATGGGACGGTATGGCCTACCTCCGGCTGCATGGCTCGCCCCGCATCTATCGGTCGGCTTATCCGCCATCGGTGATCGCCGATCACGCAGGAGCGGTCGCGGCCCTCGCGGTTGGCGGCGCACAGGTCTGGGCCATCTACGACAATACGGCAGCCGGCGCCGCGCCGGCCGATGCCTTGGCGCTCCTCGACCGTCTCGCTCACCCTTGAGGACGATCAGCTCTCGGCCGCAGCCAGTTGCGCGGCCTGGTGCTCGGTGGTCAGCGCGTCGACGACCTCATCGAGTGCCTCGCCGGCGATCACGCGGTCAAGCTTGTAGAGCGTCAGATTGATGCGGTGGTCGGTCAGGCGGCCCTGGGGAAAATTATAGGTGCGGATCCGTTCCGAACGGTCACCGGACCCCACCTGGGATTTGCGGTCGGCCGCGCGTTCGTTGTCGAGCTTCTGGCGCTGCAGATCGAAGATGCGCGAACGCAGCACCGCCATGGCCTTCTGCCGGTTGCGGTGCTGCGAGCGTTCCTCCTGCATGAACACCACGATCCCGGTCGGCAGGTGGGTCAGGCGGATGGCCGATTCAGTCTTGTTGACGTGCTGGCCGCCGGCGCCTTGCGCCCGCATGGTGTCGATCTTGATGTCGGCGTCGTTCAGCGCGACGTCGACCTCCTCGGCCTCGGGCAGAACCGCCACGGTCGCGGCCGAGGTATGGATCCGCCCCTGCGTTTCCGTGTCGGGCACGCGCTGCACGCGGTGCACGCCGCTCTCGAACTTCAGCTTGGCGAAGACGCCGCTGCCCTGAACCTCCGCCACGATCTCCTTGTATCCGCCGGCCGTGCCCTCGCTGGCCGACAGGATCTCGACCTTCCAGCGATGGAGTTCGGCGTAGCGGGCATACATGCGGAAGAGATCGCCGGCGAACAGCGCCGCCTCGTCGCCGCCCGTGCCGGCCCTGATCTCCAGGATGGCGCTGCGGGCATCGGCCGCGTCCTTGGGCAGCAGGGCCAGCCGGATCACGGCCTCGAGCCGTTCGAGTGCCGCCGTGGCCTCGAGATCCTCGCGCTCGGCGAGGTCCCGCATCTCGGGGTCGAGCGCCGGCTCGGCCAGCATGGACTCGACGCCCTCGCGCTCGGATCGTTTGTCGTGGTAGGCCCGGATGGCAGCGACGAGGTCTCCCGTCTCGGACAGTTCGCGCGACAGCGCCACGAAGGTTGCAGCATCCGGGCCTTCCGACAATCGCGCCGACACTTCCTCGTAGCGGCGGAGGATCAGATCGAGCTTGGAGAAGGGGAGCATCGGGACCAGGGTTACGGGATTGGCGGCACGGTGCCGGCTGCAGTGAGTTCCAGGGCTTCCGCGGACGGCCCTGCCGACCTTGGTGCTTTAGTGGTCAGACTGCATCGACCGCAAGTTCCCGGAGCATGTCGGCTTCGATCACACACCGGATTCCGTGATGGCCAGGGCTATCCGGTCGCATGCCGGGTGAAACTCGGCCAGCGGCCGGCCATTTGGGTGGTTGAGCCCAAGGCCATCACGGTTCCACCGCGGCCTGCGCCTCGCCCGTCAGGGTCTCCTCGCTCCACTGGTTCAAACTCTTGCCGCTGAGCTGCGCCGCCAGAGCCGCCACTACCCGGGCGAGCGCTACGCGTTCCGAAACTGCTGTTGTTTCGGAATTGGGTTCAGACCGGCAGCTGGTGGCGCTCGGCATAGGCCGCGAGGTCGGGGCGGATCGAAGCCGCGCCGTCGCTCCGCGATAGCAAGCGGTCAACATAAGCGGTCGCGTCGGCGACGTCGAGGCTGAGCAGCATGGCCTTGACGGGGCCGAGCGAGGACGGCGACATGGACAGGTGGCGGAAGCCGATCGCCAGCAGCGCGAGGGCCGTCAGAGGCTTGCCGCCGAGTTCGCCGCAGAGCGTCACCGGGACGTTGCGGGCGCGACCGGCGTCGGCAATGCTTTTCAGCGCCCGCAGCATCGGGGGCGCCAGTGGATCGAAGCGGCCCGAAACGCGCTTGTTGTCGCGATCCACGGCGAAGAGATATTGCATGAGGTCATTGGTGCCGACCGACAGGAAGTCGACGCGTCGCGCGAGTTCGTCGAGTTCCCACAGCAGCGCCGGCACTTCCACCATGGCGCCGAGCTTCACGTCGGCCGGTGCGGCATAGCCGTGCAGCCGTAAATGCGCGAGCTCGCGGCCGACCAGCGCCTTGGCGGCGTCGAACTCCGCCGCGGAGGCGATCATGGGAAACATGATGCGCATGTCGCGACCGCCGCCCGCCCTGAGCAGAGCGCGCAGTTGCGAGCGCAACAGACCCGGCCGGTCGAGGCCGATGCGGATGGCCCGCCAGCCGAGTGCCGGGTTCGGCTCGTCGGGCCGCGCCATGTAGGGCAGCACCTTGTCGCCGCCGATATCGAGCGTGCGGAACGTCACCGGCTTGTCGCCGACGGCATCGAGCACGGCGCCGTAGAGCGCGGCCTGCTGGGCCACACGCGGGAAGCGCGGCGTCACCATGAACAGGAGTTCGGTGCGGAACAGCCCGATCGAGGCGGCGCCGGTCTCGGCCACGTGCGGCAGGTCGAGCAGCAGCCCCGCGTTCATGTGAAGGCCGATTTCGACCCCGTCCCGGGTGACGGGAAGGATATCCCGGAGCTTGCGATATTGCTCCTGGCGTCGCGCGCCGAGCCGCGCCTTTTCGCCATAGGCGGCCTCGACGTCGCTCGGCGGCCTGACCTCGACGATGCCGAGCGAACCGTCGACGATGAGGGCGTCGCCGGGTTCCACCAAACTCGACACGTTGGCGACGTCGCCCACCACCGGGATGCCGAGCGCCCGGGCCACGATGGCGACGTGACTCGAGATGCCGCCGTCCTCGAGAACGAGCCCGCGGAGCTTCGCACGATCGTAGTCGAGCAGCGCGCCCGGCCCCATGGCGCGCGCCACGATCACGGCATTCTCGGGCAGCGAGTCGAGCGGCGCCACCATGCTCTGCCCGGTGAGCTGGTGGAGCAGCCGGTTGGCCAGTTCGTCGAGATCGTGCAGACGGTCGCGGAGGTAAGGATCGGTCTGGCGGACCAGCTTGGCCCGCGTATCGCTCTGCACGCGCTCGACTGCCGCTTCCGCGGTCAGGCCCGTCACCACGGCTTCGCGCAGGCGCCGCAACCAGCCGCGATCGTGAGCGAACATGCGAAAGGTCTGCAGCACTTCGCGGTGCTCGCCCGGCCCGGCCGCGTCGCTCTGGTCGACCAGGCGGTCGATCGACTCGCGCAACGCCGCGATCGCCTCCTCGAGGCGGATCACCTCGCCGTCGACGTTCTCGGCCACGAGTCGGGTCACCACGACGCGCGGCTCGTGCAGCACGGCGTGGCCGAGGCCGACGCCGTCGACCACGATGGATCCATGCAGGGTCAACGGCTGGCGCAGCACGGCGGGGCCCGGCAGCATGGATTGGAGTTCGCCGCCCGCGATCATCTCGGCCAGCAGCATGGCGGTTGTCTGGAGGGCCTCGACCTCCTCCTCGGAATAGAGCCGGCGTGCACGGTTCTGCACCACGAGCACGCCGAGCGTATTGCCGCCGCGCAGGATGGGCACGCCGAGGAACGAAAGGTAGATTTCCTCGCCGGTCTCGGGGCGGTACGAGAAGGCCGGGTGAGCTTGCGCGTCGGGCAGCGCCAGGGCTTCGGCCGAGGCCGCGATCAACCCGACCAGGCCCTCGCCCTTGCGCATGGTGGTGTGGTGGACGGCCTCGCGGTTGAGGCCCTCCGTGGCATAGAGTTCGAGACGACCGTCGGTATGCAGCACGTAGACCGAGCAGACTTCGGCCACCATGTTGAAGGCGATCTGCACGACGATCTTGTCGAGCCTTGCCTGAGCCCCGATCGGCTCGGCCATGACTTCGCGCAGCCTGCGTAGCAGCAGTCGCGGTCCGGCCAGAGCGCCACGCATCACCTGCTTCCCTCAACGCTTCCGCGGGGCATGGCCCCCGAACGCCGACACGAAGCCGGCAGTCCGCCCCGCCGATTCGCGTTGCTCCTAGTACCGGCGCCCTGCCGAAACGGCAAGACCCGACCGCTCCCGGGGCTATGGGCCTGTCAGGTCCTGTCGAGGCCGTAGAGGGTGTGAAGGGTCCGGACCGCGAGTTCCGTGTAGACGGAGTCGATCAGCACGGAGAACTTGATCTCCGATGTCGTGATGGCCCGGATGTTGATGCCTTTCTCGGACAAGGCGCGGAAGGCGCGGGCCGCGACGCCCGCATGGCTGCGCATGCCGATGCCGATGGCCGACACCTTCACGACATCGTCCGTGCCTTGCATCACGGCGAAGCCGATCTCGGCCCTGTGCTCCTCGAGCAGCGCCTTCGTGCGTGCGAAATCGCCACCCGGGACCGTGAAGGTCATATCGGTCGTGGTGGTGTCGTCGGAGACCACCTGGATGATCATGTCGACGTTGATACCGGCCTCGGCCAGCGGCATGAAGATGGCGGCCGCGACGCCCGGCTTGTCGGCGATGCGCCGCAGGGTGATCTGCGCCTCGTCCCTGGCGAATGCGATCCCGGTGACGACCTGTTGTTCCATGATGTCTTCCTCGGCGCAGATCAGGGTACCGGGTTTGGGTTGCCCCGGATCGTCGAAGGAGGAGCGGACGAACACCGCGATGTTGTGGTTCATGGCGACTTCGACCGAACGCACCTGGAGCACCTTGGCGCCGAGCGACGCCATCTCCAGCATCTCCTCGAAGGTGACGCGGTCGAGCCGCCGGGCCTTGGGCACGATGCGCGGGTCCGAGGTGTAGACGCCGTCGACGTCGGTGTAGATGTCGCAGCGGTCGGCCCCGAGCGCCGCCGCGATGGCGACGGCGCTCGTATCCGATCCGCCCCGGCCCAGTGTCGTCACGCGGCCGGTCGCCTCGTGCAGACCCTGGAAGCCGGCAATCACCGGGATCTCGCGCCCTTCGTCGAGCCGGCGCAGGAGTTCCCGTCCGTCGATCGACTCGATCCGGGCTGCACCATGGGCTTCCGATGTCAGGACCGGGACCTGCCAGCCCTGCCAGGAGCGGGCCGCCACGCCCATCTCCTGGAGCACGATGGCCATGAGGCCGGCCGTGACGACTTCGCCCGACGCCACGATGGCGTCGTACTCGCGCGCATCGTGGAGCGCGGAGGCTTCCGCGCACCAGGCCACGAGTTCGTTGGTCTTGCCCGACATGGCCGAAACCACGACCGCGACCTCGTGGCCCGCCTCCACCTCGCGCTTCACGTGCCGGGCTGAATTGCGGATCCGGTCGATGGTGGCGACCGAGGTGCCGCCGAATTTGAGGACGAGACGGGACATCGGTTCGGGACAAGAGGGACGCAGCCGATCCCATGCCGCATCGCGGCCGCGCCCCCGCGCGACGGAAGGGCTCGCCCCGGAACCGAAGGGCGCGTATGAATGGCCGCAGCGGCCGGCGGTGTCAACGCGAGAGGCCGAGCGCGCGTGTTCCCGTGAGGTCTCATGAGCCCAGCCCAGCCCGGCGGCACGCCCTATGGCCGGGCCGACCGCGTCGACAATGCCGACGTGGCCCGCTACGATCGCCTCGGCGACGGCTGGTGGGATCCGAAGGGCGACATGGCGCCCCTGCACCGGCTCAACCCCACGCGCGTCCGCTACCTCCGCGACCTCATGATCCGGCATTTCGCCGTGCCCGACGGGGCAGCGATGCCACTCACGGGATTGCGCATCCTTGATATCGGCTCAGGCGGAGGGCTGCTGTCCGAGCCGCTGGCCCGGCTCGGCGGGCGGGTGACCGGCATCGACCCGGCGCCCAACAATGTCGCGGCCGCGGCCCGCCACGCGGAACAAGCCGGCATTGTGGTCGCCTACCGCGCCACGACGGCCGAGAGCCTTGCCGAGGCGGGCGACAGCTTCGACGTCGTGCTGGCGCTGGAGGTGGTGGAACACGTGCCGGAGCCCGACGCCTTCATCGCGACCGCCTGTGCGCTGGTGCGGCCCGGCGGGCTCCTCGTGCTATCGACGCTGAACCGCACTGCCAAGAGCTTCGCTCTGGCCATCGTGGGGGCCGAATACGTGCTCGGCTGGCTGCCGCCCGGCACCCACCGCTGGAGCCAGTTCCTGACACCCGAAGAGGTGGCGATCCCGGTGCGGGCCGCGGGCCTCAAGGTGCTGGACCGCACCGGCATGGTGTTCGATCCGCTGCGCGGCACCTGGGGCTTGTCGCGCGACACGGACGTGAACTACCTGCTGGCGGCGAAGCGCCCCGTCGGATAGCGCCCCAAGGCCAGCAGGACGCCACCGGCCGCGAGCGCCCAGAACGGGGCGCCGATGCCGAAGACGGCAATGCCCGAGGCCGCAACCGCGAAGGTGACGATGGCGGGCAGCCGTTCCGCCTCGTCCGACAAGGCTCCGGCCAGCGCGCCGGCGAGACTGCCCATCAGTGCGAGGCCGGCGACCGCCTGGATCAGGAGCGGCGGCGAGGCCGCGACCAGGACTGCAGCAGCACCGGCGCCGAGCCCCAGCACGACATAGGCCATGCCCGCCACCACGGTCGACCAGTAGCGGCGCGCCGGGTCGGGGTGGGCGTCGGGTCCGGCACAGAGCGCCGCCGTAATGGCGGCAAGGTTCATGATCGGGCCGCCCAGCAGCGCGCAAAGGCCGGAGCAGAGCCCCGTGCCGAGGAAGATCGGCCCGACCCTCGGCGCGTAGCCGTTGGCCCGCAGCACCGCGAGGCCCGGGACGTTCTGCGACGCCATGGTGACGATGAAGAGCGGCAGGCCGAGGCTGCCCAGCGTCGCGAGGACCAGCGACGGAGGCGTGAAGAGGGGCCGAGCCCAACTGCCGTCGAAGGCGTGGGGCGGCAGCTTGATCACGAAGATCACGGTCGCCACCATGACGGTCAGCGCGACCGGCACCGCAAAGGGACGTGCGAACCGCCAAGCTAGTGCCCAGGACAGGATGACCGGAGCTGCCAATGCGGGCACCTCCGTCATGGCGTGGACCGGGGCGAGGCAGAGACCGAACAGGATGCCGCCCAGCATGGCGGAGGCCAGGTTCTTCGGGATCGCACCGACGAGCCGGCCGAACGGCCGCCACACACCCGCAACCGCGATCAGGCCCGCAGCGAACAGAAAGGCACCGACGGCGGCCGGATAGCCCCCGCTCGGCAGGCCCGTGGCGATCATCAGCGCAGCGCCCGGTGTCGACCAGACGATGCTGATCGGCTCCCGGCGCCACAGGCTGAAGCCGATCGACAGCAGCCCCTGCAGCACGCAGATGACGAGCAGACCGGAGGCCGCCTCGGCGGCGCTGGCGCCGACGCGGGTGAGGCCGCCGAGCACGATCGTGAACGTGCTGGCGAAGCCCACGAGCGCGGCCAGGAGACCGGTCGAGACCGGTTGCAGCCAGGATCCACGCGGTGGCCGGGCGGCGTCGGCTGTGGCTGAGGCCGTGGACATGGATGTTTCCGCAGGAACGATGGCGCGGCCCGCTTGTGCAGGCGCGAGCGCCGCGCCGCAAGCCCGCAGGTCCCGGCCGGCAAATCCGTCTTCAGGCCATTCGTTCCCCAGAGCGGCCGGCCGTCCTCCTCGGTCGGAGCCGGCCCATGGCGGGCGCCTCAGGCAACCGCGGACAGGTTGCCACCCACGTCGGCGTCGAACGCGAACGACAGGGCCGCCTCGACATGGATCGCGGTGGAGTCGAAGCCTGGCACCGGCAGCGTGCCGGGCTCAAGCAGGAGGCAGATCTCGGTGCAGCCCAGGATGACGCTGTCGGCGCCGGCCGCGATGCCGCGCCCGATCGCCTCCAGCAGCCGGGCGCGGGACGCGTCCCGGACGATGCCGCGGCAGAGTTCGTCGAAGATGATGTCGTGAACGAGCGTGCGATCGGCCGCCTCCGGCACCACCACGTCGAGCCCGCAGCCGCGGCGCGCGCGGTCCGCGTAGAAACCGTGCTCCATCGTGTAGCGGGTCGCGAGCAGCAGCGGCCGCCGACACCCGGCAGCCGTCACGGCACGCCCGGTCTCGATGATGATGTCGACAAGCGGCACGCCCGAGGCGCACTCCACGGCCTCCGACACGAGATGCATGGTGTTGGTGCAGATGAGCAGGCAATCGGCCCCTGCCCGGACGAGTCCGGCCCCGGCGGCCGCCAGGAGTGCACCCGCCTCGTCCCATCGCCCCGCCGTCTGCAGCCGCACCACGGACTCGAAGTCGAGCGAATGGAGCAGCACGTCGGCCGAGTGCAGGGCGCCGAGACGCGCCCGCACACCCTCGTTCAGAAGCCGATAGTACACGAGGGTACTTTCCCACGACATGCCACCGATGAGGCCGATCGTCTTCACCCTGCTCTCCTTCACTCCGATCCATCCCCACCAGCACGACCTCTCGGTCTACCATGGGCTGGCCGGCCGCTTGACGCCCCTCGCCCTACGGACCGGCTTCGCCCGTTGACGGAGATCATTCGGCGAGATTGCTGATTTCGATGAGGTTGTCGTCGAGGTCGCGGATATAGACGGACAGCAGCGGACCGGTGGCGCCGGCTCGGCCGACCGGGCCCTCGATCACCGGAACATCGCAACGCGCCAGATGCAGCAGCACGGACGGGATCTGCACCGCCGTGATGAAGCAGAGGTCTGCGGACCCGGGCGTCGGGTACCCGGCCTTGGGGTCGAAGGTGCTTTCCTTCTGGTGCAGGTTGATCTTCTGCGCGCCGAAATGGAGGGCGTGCCGCCGTTCCGTCTCGACGTGCTGCATGCCGAGCACGGCCTCGTAGAAGGCGCAGGTGCGTTTGATGTCGGCCACGGTCAGGACCAGGTGGTCCAGGCTCTCGATCTTCATGCGTATCTCCGGCTGTTCGGCCGATTCGGACGTGACGAGAACGCGCCAAGCGGCGCGAGGTCCCTCAACGGGAGGCTAGGTTGGCGCAGCGGATCGCCCTCGCGACCCTCGTGGTGCGTGATTACGACGAGGCTCTCGCCTTCTTCGTCGACCGCCTCGGATTCGAGGTCGCCGAGGACGCGCCCCTACCGTCGGGCACGCGATGGGTGGTGGTGGCGCCCCAGGGCGATGGAGGAGCGCGACTGCTCCTGGCCCGTGCCGATGGCCCGGAGCAGGCCGCCGCCGTGGGTCGGCAGGCCGGCGGGCGCGTGGTGCTGTTCCTCGAAACGGACGACTTCGCCCGAGACCACGCAGCCTATCTGGCGCGCGGGGTCAGGTTCGTCGAGGAACCGCGCCGGGAGTCCTATGGCACGGTGGCGGTTTTCGAGGACCTGTACGGGAACCGCTGGGACCTGATCGAGCCGCGGCGGCCGTAGGCACGCCCCGATTCAATCCACCACGACTCCGGCGTGCTATTCCCGAAGGCCAGCAGGCAAGGAGCACCGACGTGACGCCGACCGACATCCATCAGCCCGGGGCTTGCTCGTGAGCCCGGGCTATCTGCCTTTCGCGGGCGCGCTCGATCTGCCAGCCTTTTTCTGTGACAATTGCGGCTTCTGGCAGCGTCATTTCACGGTTCCGCCGAGCTGTCCGCTCTGCCTCGACTCGCGCCATGTGGTGCCGCAGGCAGGCTGGAGCTTTCGCACCCTCGCCGAGGCGCAGGCGCTCTATCCCTGCCATTGGGAGCAACTGGAAGCCGGCGTCTGGCGGTTCTGGAACGATCCCGTCAGCGGCATCGGCGCGATGAGTTATCTGGTCTGCGGCCCCGGCGGCAACCTGATGTTCGAGGGCTGCGCGGCCTATGGCGCAGAGGCGATCGCGTTCATCGCCAGCCTCGGCGGCGTGCAGGTGCTGTCGGCGTCCCACCCGCATAGCTATGGGGCGCTGTGGCAGATCCAGGACCGGTTCGACCCCGAACTGGCGCTGCATCCCGGCGATCTCGCCTGGTCGGCGGCGGTCTGCGTCACCTGGCCGTTCGACCTTCGGCTGGAGCCCCTGCCCGGCCTCGAACTTCACCTCACGGCGGGCCATTTCGAGGGTCATACCGTGCTCTACGACAGGACACGTAGGATCCTGTTCTGCGGCGACGCGCTGAAGTTCGCGCTCGATCCCACCGACCGGCGCCGCGCCACGACGATCTCGGCCCACAAGGCCTTCGTGCGCGGCGTGCCGCTCACAGCGGGTGAACTGCGGCGCTATCGCGACGTGTTCGCGCCACTGGATTTCACGCAGACCTGGACGCCCTTCGAGCAGGTCACGAACAGCGGCCGATCGCAAGCCCTGGCGCTGATCGACGCCATGCTGGCGACCCGCCCGCACCCGCGGCCGGTGCCGCTGGCCGAACTCACCCCACGGGCGATCTGACGGTTCGCTTCAGACCCAGAATGCAGGCACGGCCTGGCTCAGGCAGCCGCCGATCCGCACCGGCGCGATCCTGATGGCCAACCCCGTCCTGTCGTCGGTCTCGACCGCGACTCCGCAGAGCGTAGCGGGGCCGTCGGCAGGCTCGTAGCGGCTGCCCGGGGTGCGCTGGATGAAACGGCGGATCGGCTCGTCCTTGGCGACCCCGATGACGCTGTCGTAGTCGCCCGTCATGCCGGCATCCGACAGATAGGCGGTGCCGCCCGGCAGGATGCGGTGGTCGGCCGTCGGAATATGGGTGTGGGTGCCGACCACGAGGCTGGCCCGGCCGTCGAGCACGTGGCCGATGGCGGTCTTCTCGCTGGTGGCCTCGGCATGGACGTCCACCACGATCGCGTCGCAGGCGACGCCCAGGGGGCAGGCGTCGACCTCGCGTTCGAGCCCGGCAAAAGGATCGTCGAGCGCATCCATGAAGATGCGGCCCATGACGTTGAGCACCAGGACGCGCCTGCCGTCCTGCAGGTCGACCAGCGCGGCACCGCGCCCTGGGGTGCCGGGGGGGTAGTTCAGCGGGCGCACGAGGCGCGGCTGCCTGTCGATGAACACCAGCGCTTCACGCTGGGCGAAGGCATGGTTGCCGAGCGTGACGGCATCGGCGCCCGCGCCGAGGATGTCGTTGCAGATGGGCTCGGTGATGCCGGTGCCGCCGGCCGCGTTCTCGCCATTGACCACGATGCAGTCGAGCCCCCACCGCGATCGGAGATTGGCGAGGTCGGCGGTGATCGCGGCCCGGCCCGCGCGGCCCATCACGTCGCCGACAAAGAAGATGCGCATGGGTCCGGTCCGAAGGTGATGAGGCCGTGTTCCGTCACCACGGCGTCGAGCCTCTCGTCGTGCGGCTCGGTCGGCACCGCGTCGACTTCCTGCACCGAGAAGCCCACGCCGACCGCCAGCACGGGCTTCGAGCGCCTCAACGCCGCGAGCGTGCTGTCGTAATAGCCCGCGCCGTAGCCCAGGCGGAAGCCCCTGCGGTCGAAGGCGGCGAGCGGCACGAACAGCACGTCGGGTATGATCTCGGAGGCCGTGGGCGCAGGTTCTCGCGTGCCGAAGCGGCCGTGCACCGTCGGCTCGCCAGGGCTCCATGCCAGAAACCGCAGCGGTTGGGCGCGCGGACCCGTTACCGGGAGCGCTGTCCTGATGTTGTCTTCGCAAAGCGACGCGATCAGCGGCAGCGTATCGGGCTCGTCGAGAATGGGGAGGAACACGGAAACCACGGCGGCGCTGGACCGCCTGACCAGATCGACGCCCCGCCGTGCGAGTGTCATGGCGAACTCGCGCCTGATCGCCGGGCGCAGGGCCGACCGCCGCCCCAGCGCAATCGTTCGGAGCGAGGCCTTCTCGGCCGAGGTGGTCATGCGGGGGGACGCTCGGGGCGACAGGACGGTCGCGGCAGGCAAGAACAGCGCGGGGCCACAGTGGCCGTGGGATATCGATCCCGGGAACCTACAACGTAGGTGGGCGCCATGTGACCAAGCCCACGAGCGAGGTCAGGGACAGCTCCCGTTGGAATCGATAAGGCCCCGGGAATGCAGTCCTCACGCGCCCCGCAGCTCCGCGTCGCCTCTGTAGGCCAGCCGCGGCGAAAAAGCCAGCCCTCCCGCGATTCTCCACCCGGTCGTGTCCCCGGGCGAAGTTTCCGCTTCTGTCTCGGACGGAATTGGCAAAAATAGGGGCAGATTGGAACCACATCGGTCGGACCGCACCCATGCCTCAAAGCTCATACCGGCCCTGCGTGGGCATCGCTTTGTTCAATGCCGAAGGGCTGGTGTTCATCGGCCGCCGCCGGTCGAAGCGCGCCGTCGACCCAGCGGCGGTCGGCTACGAATGGCAGATGCCGCAGGGCGGCATCGACGCGGGCGAGATGCCGCGCGCCGCGGCGTTGCGCGAGTTGCGCGAGGAGACCGGTGTCTCCAGCGTGTCGTTCCTGGCCGAAGCGCCGAACTGGCTCACCTACGACCTGCCGACCGACCTGACGCGCCGCAGTTGGAAGGGGCGCTACAAGGGCCAGATGCAGAAATGGTTCGCCTTCCGCTTCGAGGGCGACGAGCGCGAGATCAACATCGCCTGGCCCGAGGGCGGCCTCAAACCGGAGTTCGATGCCTGGCGTTGGGAGAAGATCGAGCGGCTGCCCGCGCTCATCATCCCGTTCAAGCGAGACGTCTACGAGAGCGTGGTCCGGACTTTCAGCCCGTTTGCGGGAGCGTGAGGGTCCGTCGGGATCGGCCGACAGGGTTAAGGTTTCGTTGACGGCCAGCATGTCTTGTTGGCACTGGCCTGGGGCGGAGAGGATGGGCGTTATGGCTCGCACCAACGGCGTGGCTTCGACCGTGATGGCCGGGCTGGTGCTGGCCGGGCTGGCCTGCTTCATCGGCCTTGCGGCCGCGCCGGCCATCGCGCAGGACAAGGGCACGACGGACCCGAGGCCCCTGCCTCCCTTGTCCAACCCGTCGGACCCCCATCTTCCGGCCAAGCAGGTGTTTGGCCGGGTTCTCGGGCCCGCGGACCTGCAGTCGCGCTCGATCGGCTTTTATGCGCGCGGATGCCTCGCGGGCGCTGAAGCGCTGCCGATCAACGGCGGCGCCTGGCAGGTCATGCGGCTCTCGCGCAACCGCAACTGGGGCAACCCGGCCCTGATCGCCTTCCTGGAACGATTTGCCAAGCGGGTGCCGTCGATCAATGGGTGGCCCGGCCTCCTGGTGGGCGACATCTCGCAGCCGCGTGGCGGCCCCATGCTGACCGGGCACGCGTCCCACCAGGTCGGGCTCGACGCCGACATCTGGCTTTCGCCCATGCCGAACCGCGAACTGTCGCGGCAGGAGCGGGAGATGATGTCGGCCACCAACGTGGTGCGGCCCGATGGCAAGGACGTCGACCCCTCGGCTTGGACGCCCGGACATATGTCGCTCATCGAGGCCGCGGCGCAGCAGCCCGAGGTCGAGCGGATCTTCGTCAATCCGGCCATCAAGAAGGCCATCTGCCGCGACGCCAGGGGCGATCGAAGCTGGCTCGACAAGGTGCGACCCATGTGGGGCCACAACTACCATTTCCACGTGAGGATCGCGTGCCCGGACGGCGACGCCAGTTGCACGCCGCAGGCGCCGGTCGGGACCGGCGAGGGGTGCGACGCCTCCCTCGACTGGTGGTTCAAGCCCGAGGTGCTGCACCCGCGCCTGAACCCGAACGCCAAGCCCAAGCCTGCCATCACCGTGGCCGACATGCCGGCGGTGTGCCGGCAGGTCCTGGTGGCTCAGTGACGCCGCGATAGGGCCGCGGCGCCCTACTCGGCCGCTATTCCGAGCCCGATCGGGCAGGACACGCCCGTCCCCGCGAGGTTGCAATAGCCGCGCGGGTTCTGTTGCAGATATTGCTGGTGATAACCCTCGGCGAAATAGAAGACCGGCGCCGGCCGGATTTCGGTCGTGATGCGGCCCAGGCCGGACGACTCCAGGACCGTCTCGTAAGCCTCTTTGGAGCGCTCGGCTTCGGCGAGTTGCGCGGAACTCGTCGTGTAGATGGCGGACCGGTAGGTGGTTCCGACATCGTTGCCTTGCCGCATGCCCTGGGTCGGGTCGTGACTCTCCCAGAAGACCTTCAGCAGCGCCGCATAGGGTACTTGCTTCGGGTCGAACGCCACCAGCACGACTTCGGCATGGCCCGTCATGCCGGTGCAGGTTTCCTCGTAGGTCGGGTTTGGGGTCTCGCCGCCCTGATAGCCGACCGCGGTGGTGTAGATGCCCGGTCCGAACTGCCAGAACCTCCGTTCGGCTCCCCAGAAGCAGCCCATGCCGAAATAGGCGGTCTCGATCCCCTCCGGGTAAGGACCCATGAGGGGCGTCCCGAGCACGAGGTGACGCACCGAGGTCGGGATGGCGTGCGGGCGACCAGGGAGAGCTTCGGTCGCGGACGGCAATGTGGGCTTCTTGCGGAACAGCATGGTGGCTCTCCTGGCGTGATGGCCAACATATGGGGACGCCACCGCTCCGCGTCAGGCTTCGGCAGGCTCAGCGGCTCGAAAAGCCGATCCGCGGCGCCGGGGGACGGCCGGCATAGAGGCAAAGCAGCGCGAAAGTCGCGGAGACGAGCCAGCTCGGGACGGCCAGGATTCCGCGAAGCAGTTGTTGCGCCAGCGCGGGCCACTGGGCCGCACCCTGCATCAGCGCGGTGAAGCGGGTGCCGGCAAGCCACCCGACGGTGTCGCCCAGCGAGAACTCCGTGAGATGCTGGGCCGCGACCGAGCGCGTGCCGTCGACGACCAGGGAGGCGAAAGCTGCGGCCATCAGCACGAAGCCCGCGGTGCGGAGGATGAAGCGGATCATAACGGCCCGTTGTCGTGGATGCCCGATCTATCCCGCACGGTTGGGCTCGCGTAAAGCGCATCGACGGATCGCGGTGAACGCGGCTCCGATCGGTTGCGCTCGACCGCGTTCCGATGATAAGTCGCGCCTCGCTCGGCCCGGGACGGTCGGCGAAGCCGAAGCTACGGCATCGGCCCGGCGCCCGGCGCCGGCTGGAGGGGTGGCCGAGTGGCTGAAGGCGCACGCCTGGAAAGTGTGTATGCGGGAAACCGTATCGCGGGTTCGAATCCCGCTCCCTCCGCCAGACAGTCTTCGTAAGTATAGAGCAAGCCCTATTGTAAGTAATGAAGCCCTGATTTCAATGCCTTAGACGGTCAAGGCGGCTATCTTGACGCGTGTGATGGCAAAGAATACTCGACCTAAAGGCCGCAAGTCTCCGCTTTGCTCACCACCCCCGTTCTGGCGGTACGGTTAGGTCTGGGTGTATCTTTGGCTCGGTGCTGTTCGGCAGAGCTCGATTTCCTCGCTCGGGTCGCAGGTGCATCGGTCGGAACGGAATAGCCGCCCCGGCGGGCGGCTCTCAACTATCGTCGGAGCGAGGTCCGTTATTAAGGATCTGCCGGCGCGTCCCATCGTAGCTGGGTTCGGTATCGCGCGTGACATGATGCTCCAAACAGAAAAGAGCCGCCTCGCGGGCGGCTCCTGATCGTGTTTGTGTTTCGCTGATGGTTGCGAGTTTCGTCAGGTGTAGCCGAGCACCCGCCTTTGTTCCTCCCATCCGATCGGCAGTGGGTAGGAGACTTTGAACGCCTCGGTATTGATCTCGATCGGCTGCTCGCCGGCGAGGATGGCCTCGATCATGTCGGTCGACAGAAAGGCGAGGTCGCAGGCGCGTCGCACCATCGGAACCGTGATGCCTTCGCGCTCGGCGATCGCGGCCAGCGACTGCACCGCACCGGTCCGTAGCTCCTCGAACCAGAGGTAACCTTTGGCCAGCCGTCCGATCAGGTTGCGATCGCGGTGCGTCTCCGGACGATCGGCCATCACCAGCTTCAGCTCGGACCCGCGCCGCGCCAGCCTGATCGGGATCGTCAGATGGAGTCGCGGATCCCGAGCGTCGGGATCTACCGACATGTTTTGGGCACCGAGTTCGGCCCAGATTGCGATCGTGTTCATGTCGACGATCACCCGCTCGGATCCGATCTCGACGCGCTCGACGATGGCCTGCAGCAGATCGCGCTGCTCGTGGCCCGTGGCTCCCTTGAGGGCATCGGCGAGCTGCGCGGATGACGCGAGCGTGGCGTCGAGCGCATCGGGCCGCAGCATCCCGAGCCCGAGCTGGTCCATGAGGCGGGACTGGTCGATCA